>JAAUYD010057045.1_pt1 | contig 45744 bp, 39 predicted proteins | sample 7278101 | NCBI WGS metagenome assembly JAAUYD01 (sample SAMN14350128, study PRJNA611818) | marine sediment metagenome | isolation source: surface marine sediment (0.6m) | place: French Polynesia: Moorea | collected 2018-08
CTTACCGATAAAAAGTGGACCTTCGCGGGCAAGGACATAGGTTCCTGGTTGGCCGTTGGTAGCCTTGAGGTCGCAGCGGCAGCGACGGGTGCCCCGATGTTTGGACTGATTGCCTTAGCGGCGAATCAGTTCGTCGACATGCCGAAGTTAAAGGACTTTCCAGAAAAGGTGCGCGAGCTGAGGGAAGAGTCGCAAGAAATAAAGAAATCTCCGGTTGGTCTCTTCTTCGCATTGCAGGATTGAGAAACTAGGCCCGATCCAGCCCCCGACCAGAAGTTCCCCCAACTATTGCCGAAATCTTAGCGTCACACGACTACTGAAATAGCTTCACTTGCAAACTGCCTAAGGTATTCTGACTACCAGCCCCTCGCTCAGTGTGATTCGTAGACATGAAACTGCCAGCTTTCGTTGTACTCTCAAATCTCTTATTCACAACTGGTTTGACCCAAGAAACCGTTTCATCCATCCCGCCGCAGGATGAGTTCTTCCGCGCGATTAGCGAACTCTGCGGGAAAGCGTTTCTTGGAACCGTCACCATCGATAACGATAGCAGCGATAGTTTCGCCAACAAAAAACTCATCATGCACGTCAGGCGATGCGACGAGACGCAACTGCAAATTCCTTTTCACGTCGGTGAAGATGCGTCGCGCACCTGGGTGATTACCAAGACGGGTTCCGGACTGTCTCTCAAGCATGACCACCGGCACCATGACGGCACGGAGGATGTTCTTACTCAGTACGGGGGCCATACAGTCGATGCCGGATGGGCACAAGTACAGTCCTTCCCGGCCGACCAGTATTCAAAAGAGTTGTTTGTAGCAAATGCTATTCCACAGTCCGTTGGCAATACTTGGCAAATGTATATCTACCCTGAGCGATTTACCTACAGGCTGATCCGCCAAGGTCGAGAATTCAGGGTGGATTTCGATTTAACCAAGCCGGTCGACGTACCTCCCGCGCCATGGGGATATGACGACACACAAGATCTTGCTGAGAGGTAAGGGTCTAATTTTTGACGCTAAGTTGACCGCCAGGTCTTGAGGAATAGTTGGGAGGTCGCCGCCCTTCCCTAAACCGATATATGGGAGCATTGTCGTTGTCTCTCTAGTTGCGTCTTCGGCAGCTGGACCCTCAAAAAGTCGGAACCGGTATTCCATCCCATTGCCCCTCATCCGCTGGGCGTTGATCAATGACAGCGCCCTTCGTAATGTCGAGCTCGATGAACATTATGGGCCTAATACCGAGAGCTTTTGTGAGCCTCTCGAGTCCTTCGACGTCGGAATCTGCCGTTGACGCATCGGCCAGAAGAATTGTGACGCGGTCTTCGGCATAGTTGAGCGGATTGCCGTGCGTCGTCGGATGCAGAAGCTCGGCAATTCCAGTGTGTTCGTTCTGATCCGCTGTAGCGGTAAAGCCCAGCTCGGGAATTCGCCACGAAGCCGGCGCGACATAGGCGATTGTGCCTGGCAGCTCAGCATCGTCGACGAGCTCTAGCACCACTTCCCGAGTCCCGGTGCCCGTCGGTGCGAGGAAAACGGTCAGCCGTTGCTCGCCGTCGTCGATCTGCAGGCTATCGATGACGTGCCCTCTCAGCAACTGCGCCGCACCAATCGTCAGTGTCAGCACGAGGGCGTAGATGCCAATCATGACCAAGCCTTTCAACCAAGAAGACTGAGGCAGACTTGTGCCCAGACCACGCCATCGGTCCTCGAAGCGGCGTGGCAGGAACATCCCGGTTCGATCCATGTACTCTCGGTACGACTGGCCGAACTTTTCAAGGCAGATTCTCTCTTCGACACGCGCGAGAAACACATAAATGTACAGCATGCTCACGAATGCGATGATGATGATGAATCTCGACCAATAGAGCGACGCACCGAGGCCGATGATTATGAGTGCGATGTACTGCGGGTGACGAATGTACCGGTATAGCCCCTGCGCAACGGCCCCCTTCCGGGTGAACTTTGACCAGTAAATCTGGCAAAAACCAACGACAAAAAACACGATCCCAAGGAAAATCATGGGCCAGCTAATCAGTATCAGACCGTTGGCGAGCCAGCTATCGGTGAAGGTGAAGTGCGGCAGCACATACATCGTCAACCAGGCGGTCTGCGGAGAGTTTTGCAGCGCATTCAGGGGTGTCGCGTAGATCGAGTAGTAGTACGCCGCGAAAGGCGACACCATGAACAGAATCTCGAGAACGATTAGCGTGTAGAGCAACCACGCGGAGGTCTTGACTGCTTGTTGTCTGGTGACGGTGGTCATTGTCCGCCCTCCTCTTCCAGAACCTATACGACTCCTCAAGGAGCTGTTTTACAAGCACTTTTTCGTGAACGGCGCCTTTATTTCGTGACTGGTACACTTATCTGCATGAGCGCGCAGGAATTCCGCGCAAGCGGGTATTATTGACCTCCGATGCTGGAATCACTGCGCAATTACCTGGCCGCCGTGCTGCCTTTGGAACTGGGTGCAGCGCAGTATCTGCGCCTGTTCCGCACCGTGTTCTTACTGGTATTCGCGAGTTCCGTGCTTCTGCACGTCTTGCTTGAGGACGGGATTCGGCCACTGCAGACGCTTTCCCACGCCACATTAATCGGAGCGTCGTACACATTAGTTGTTGGTCTTGCCTGTGCGATCGTGTATGCAACGCGCAAGGCCACTGACCAGGTTCGTGTCTGGCATATCTGGCTAGTGTCGCTCGTGGTCTTCGTGGCTGGCTATTACTTCCTGCCTTTCGACGGCTCGCCCAGCTCGATCGCCGGCGAGGGTGCAGACGCCCATGCAATGCGTGTCAGCTTCTTTCAGCTGCTGCCAATATGGGCGCTGGCTACCTACTTCTTCATCCAGTCCTATCTGATGGCGAGCCTGACGACGGAACTTGAGAAGTTGCGGGACGTCAATGCGTTACTTGAGGCTGGAATGCCGACAGTCAGCGATGCCGTGCGGCCAATTCGGTTCCCGACGCGAAAGCAGTCGTTTGCGCTGGACGCTTCTTCGGTCCGTAACATCGCTGTCGACGATCACTACTGCTTCGTTCACTATCGACTCAACGGCGACTACGAAAAACGTGATCTGGCTATGCCCCTGAGAGAGATCTTGGCTTTGTTGCCAAACGAATTCGTGCAGGTACATCGCTCACACGTTGTCAATCTTCGAAGCATCAAATCGATCAGGCGAGAGAATCGTAGCATGCGGCTGGTTCTCGACGGTGGCTTCGAAGTACCGGTAAGCCGGTATCGGCTCAACCAGGTCCTGCCGCTGCTTCATCAACAATTAGCATTGCATAAGTGATGCGCGCTCCTTACGCGCACTTACTCTTACAGAATCTCGGAACGAGACCGAAGCGTTCCTCCACAACTTTTGATTCTTAGTTGGGCCTTAACTTCGGCGGAATAGTTAGGTCGTCGATTTGCCTCAGCCGTTGCCAGCTCCTATGCACCAAAGTGGTGGTTTGAAGGTCCGTAGGCAAGTCATAGCCAAATGCACGACCGAGCTCAACGCATCAGTGGGTTCTTGCCGGCCGCACCCCCAAGTATTTTCGAACGATCTCTCCCTGATCGTCGCTTTCACCTGTACGGACCCAAGAAACCGATGAAGCAGGTGACACATTATGTTTACTCAACGTTTGCCATTGCTCCTGATCGCTCTGTTGATGCTCGCCGCGTGCGGCGGTGGCGGCGGCGATGGGGGCGGCGGCTCCAATCCCCCTCCGCCTCCTCCACCTCCTCCGCCGTCTAACGACGTCTCGATTGGCGGCACTGTCAGCGGCCTGAGCGGCAGCGGGCTGGTGCTCCAACTGAACGGCGGCCAGGACCTGACGATCAGTGGCGACGGGAGTTTTACGTTCGCCGACAGACTCACGAGCGGCAGCAGCTACACCGTGACAGTCGCCACCCAGCCGAGCAACCCGACGCAGACCTGCACCGTGGCGGCCGGCAGCGGTACGGCGGATGCGAACGTGACGTCCGTGTCGATCACGTGTGTCACGGCAACGGCGACAGACACGGACGGTGATGGCCTCACCGACGATGACGAGACCAACGTCTACAAGACGTCCCCGCTGCTTGCGGACACGGACGGCGACGGCGAATCGGATTTTCGCGAGATCGTTGAGCTTGGCTTCGACCCCGCCGTCAATCCGTACCGGTACAACCCACGGGTAGCCGACCTGCCACGCCTGAGCGTCGACGTTGTGACGACACCCATCATCGGCGCCATCTTCGAGGACTCGAGCTCGGTGTCGCAGGACATCAGTACGACACGATCGCAGTCGCAAACCAACTCGACGTCGTCGACATACGGCGGCAGCGTAGCCCTTGGGGTGGAATCGACCGTCACGGCCAGCGCGAGCCCGTTCAAGATCGCGGAGGTTTCGGTCACGGCGTCGGTGACGACCACGGTGTCGTACGATCGCACCAACTCCACCGAGAACCAGACCGCATGGGAGCAGATGCGTTCCAGCGGTGTCGAGGAGTCGACCAACTTCACGGGTGGCTATGCCCGCGTCGGCGTGGTCATCTCCAACGACGGACACATCCCGTTCACGCTGGAGCAGGTGTCGTTGTCGGCGACACAGGCGACGCTCGGGCCCGATGCCTTTGAGCCGTTCGGCATCCTCGACTTTGACAGCGCGCAGGGATTCCCTTCGACCAGCCTGAGCGGTGGACAGGTGACCGGCAATCTCGTGTTTGAGAAGTCAGACATTGACCTCGGGACGGTGCGCCGCATGCTAACTGCGTCCCGTTCGATCACGGTCGAACCTGCGCTATTCGAACTCACGGACATCAACGGCCAGCCGTTCGCATTCCAGGAAGCCGAAGTGGCATCGCGGACGGCCAAGCTGCTCGTCGACTATGGCCCCTACGCACCGGCCGAGTTCTACCAGGTGGCGACGAACAGCGACCCGAACTCGACGGGGCAACAGTTGGACGCACTGCTCGCCGACGCCTTGAGCATCCCCTACAGCGAGGCTGCCGGGGGTCTCGATACGATTCGGTCTGTGAGTGCATTGAGTGGTCGGTGGATCGTCACGCTGCGTCGCAACAACGGCACCGCGTTCGACGTAACCACCTACGATCGCGACGCGGCGCCCTACTCCGTGGCCGACATCAACGTGCGCGCGGCCGACGAAGTACTTTTGGTTTACGCGGAAGACGTGGACGGCGACGGCATCGGCCTGCGCGAGGAGTTCGCGAACGGTACGGACCCGAATGACGCGGACACGGACAACGACGGACGGAGCGACTTCGAAGAGCTGCGGGAATCCTGGGTGGTCACGGCAATCAACGTCACCGACCCGAATCGATACCCGGCCATTGTTTACTCCTCTCCAGTCGCGGCGGACTTCGACAACGACAACGTGTCTGACAATGACGAGGAGCGACGCGGCCTCGATCCCTACAACCCGGACACCGACGGTGACGGGATCGGCGATGCCAGCGACCAGGACCACGGGAATCTGCCACTGACGTCGACCGGATACCTGGGCCTGGTCAGCGGCGGAACGGGTCCGTCAACGTCGGTACGGGTGCGCGGTGCCATCACGGCGAAAGATCCGCAGATCGTCCAGCGGGCCGCGATCGACTGGCAGTCGGACGGCACGGATGACGAGATCTTTGGGCCATCAGGCACCGCAACGCAGTCCATCAATACCGTCGATTTCGATTACGGCGCGCCAGGTACGTACACCGTGACGCTGAGCGCGGTGGACGACGCACAGCCACAGAATTCGCTCACGCAGACGGCGACGGCAGTCATTACCGATTCGGAACGCCCGCTTGAAGGGCTTTCGCGCAGCGATGGCTGGCAGACGATGTTGCACGTTCGCGAAATGGTCGATCTGAACCAGGACGGCTACGACGATCTCGTCGCCATCGGCTTCAACTCGACGTCCGTAATGCTGGGCTCGGCGTCGGGTCTGAGCGCCCGGGCCAACTGGTCGACGGGCAACTGGGTGACGGCTATCTTCGAACGTATCGATTCCGACCCGCGGCGCTTCGTCGACATCGACAACGATGGCGACGTCGACATCGTCGGTGTCGATGCCAGCGCGCGAACGGTGCGCTACGGCTTGAACAACGGCAGCGGCTTCGACGACCCGGTTGACTGGATCGCGAGCATTCCCTGGATCGGCTCGACTGACGCGGCCTACCTCGTGGACGTGGACAACAACGGCTTCCCGGACTTCGTGCACCGCCGGTCGACGGGAATTACGGTCTACAGCTCGACGGGCGCGAGCCTCGGGCACTCGGCGGGAATCCCTCATCCAGCGGGATGGCCGGGTGCGGCGAACGGCGCTGCGCTCAATCGCGAGTCCGCGCCGCTCATGATGGCTGACCTTGACGCCGACGGCTGCGCCGACGCGCTGCTGTTTTCAATAGACGGTACCTGGCACAGCCGGTCGCTGTGCGATGGCAATTTCGATGATTGGGTGTTGATCGGACCCAACTTCTCCAACTGGGACCTGTCGCAGGAGAAACTCCTGGTGGCCGACGTCACCGGCGACGGCTTACCGGAGATTGTCGGCTTCGCTGCCGAGAATATCCGGGTACTTATCAACGACAACAGTATTCCGGGGTCGATTCGCTTCGCGCCTTCGATCGAGATCTGGTCGACGACGGGCTTCACAAGGGACCGTGGCTGGACCGAGCGTCGAGTTACCGAGAGTCGGCGCTTCCCCTTCACGGTGTTCACGACAGAGTTCGGCATGTTCCCGCGCTACCTCGCAGACGTAAACGATGACGGTTACCTCGATATCGTCGGGTTCAGCCGCACGGGTGCTGAGATCGGCGTCAACATGCTCGGCGTCACGGGCGAGCGCAGATTTGACGATCCGGTGCGGGTGGCAGGCGCCTACAGAATGCCGCCGTCGTTTCCGCCGGGCCCGTACAACCGGTTCTGGCAGGAACGAACAACGTCACCAGGACCGGAGGGAGTTCGCTGCAACGAAACGAGCGGGAGCAGTGTGTTCGAATGCACCGAGTACTTTCCCCGGATCGTGGGCGACGTTAATGGCGACGGCCGAGCAGACATGGTGGGATTCGACCGCAGCGGTGTCGTGTACCAGGCTATGCCCTACGTCACCCGGTTCGAAGACAGCCCGTGAACGTGCCGGGGCGATTCGGGTGTCTCGCTCGACTAGCTGAGTTCGCGCTGCAGCCAGGCCCTGGCGAACTGGAGGTCCGCGAAGAAGCTCGATCGAGATACACCGAATTGCTCCGCCGCCTCTTCGTAGGTCAGCCCGCCGAAGTAGACCAGCTCGACGGCATCGGCCAGCTTCGCATTGGACGCGGCCAGCTTGTCCAGGGCGAGGTCGAGATCGAGGATATCCGGTGGCGAACTATCGGCACCGACGACCGCATCATCGAAGGTGACGTCCGGTTGTTTGCCTCCGCGCTTCGCACGTTGCCGGGATCGAGCATGGTCGACCAGGACGCGCCGCATGATACGCGCGGCGGTACTGAAGAAGTGCGCACGATTGCTGTAATTGACTTCCGCGCCAATCAGCTTGATGAAGGCTTCGTTGACCAGCGCCGTTGCCTGCAACGTATGCCGGGGATTCTCGCGGCGCATGTGGCTGCGCGCGAGCCTGCGAAGCTCGTCGTAGACAACCGGCGTCAGCGCTTCGAGCGCCGCTTCGTCGCCTTGCTGCCATTGATGGAGCAACTGCGTAAGTTCTGTGGACTGATCCATTCGTCGCTGGCTTCCCCGCAGTGTCGTCAAATAGTAGCAGGGATTCCGATTCATTGGTCTGGCGACCGGCCAGCCGATACACTCTGTGAGCAACCGGTGCTCGGATGACGCAGCCAGCTGTTGCCCATCCACTTTTTTGCGCGCCAAGGCGAGGTGACTGTGTCGGGAGATAAAGAGAGTCCGGATGATGCCGTTTCGAATCTGGACGCCGTCAGGGCGCTGTTTCAACGCGTGGTCGAGCTGCCCGAGGAAGATCGCGATGCGGCGCTCGCGCGATCGGAAGCGAACGCTGACGTCAGGGAACATGTCGCTCAACTCCTAAAGGCTGATGCAGCCTCGCACGTCGATGTTGAACGCATCGTGACTGAAGCGGCGGAAGAAGCTGCAAATGCGAAGGACCGCTACATCGGCCAGGACGTCGGCCGCTATCGCATCTCTGAGTTGATCGACGAAGGTGGCATGGGTCGCGTTTACCTGGCCGAACGCACCGACGAGCAGTACGAACAACAGGTCGCCATCAAGATCCTGAACACCCACATACCGAGCAAGCAACTATTGCAGCGCTTTCGCTCGGAGCGGCAGATTCTCGCAAAGCTCAACCACCCAAACGTTTCGCAACTCCTCGATGGCGGCGAGATGGAGGACGGCCTGCCCTACCTCGTCATGGAGTATGTCGACGGTATGCCACTGCTCGAGTACTGCGAACACGCAGACCTCGGCTTGCGTGAACGGTTGAAACTCTTCGTGGAAGTCTGCGACGCGATCCAGCATGCGCACCAGAACCTCGTTGTGCACCGCGACATCAAGTCGAGCAATATCTTTGTGACCAATGACGGGCAACCGAAGCTGCTGGACTTCGGTATTGCCAAGTTGCTGCAGCCCGAGGGCATGAACTACACGCTCGCCGCCACTGTTGCCGATGCGCGCCTGCTGACGCCCGCGAACGCCAGTCCCGAACAGATCAGCGGCGACCAGATTACCGTCGCGACCGACGTCTATCAGCTCGGCCTGTTGTTATACGAGTTACTGACTGGGAAACCGGCCTACGCGGTCGACAACCTGAGTCCGGGCGAGCTCGAGAGCATGATTCGCGAGACACAACCGGCAAGACCTAGCGACACGACGACGGATCGACTGCGTAAGACGCTTGCCGGCGATCTCGATACGATCGTGCTGAAAGCATTGCGCAAGAACCCGGCACGCCGCTACACGTCACCACGCGAATTGGCCGACGACCTCGAACGCTATCTCAACCACGAACCCGTGCGTGCGCGGCCGGACACACGCATGTACCGCATTGGGAAGTTTCTGCGTCGTAATGCGCTCAGCACATCGGCGGCATCGATCATTGCCGTGCTGGTCGTGTCGTTCGCAGTCGTCACATATGCTCAAAACCAGCGCATTGCCGCCGAGCGCGATACGGCAACGGCTGTGTCCGAATTCATGATCGACATATTTAACCTGGCGCGCCCCGAGGAAAGCCCGGGCGAGACCGTAACGGCACGCCAGGTTCTCGACAGCGGTTACGAACGCATTAGCACCGATCTCGGCGACCGCCCCGAGGTCAAGGCACAGTTGCTCTGGGTGATGGGCGAATCCTATACGTCACTCGGCTTGCACGATGACGCGCTGCTGCTGTTGTCGGAGGCGGCCGAACTCGGACTCCTGGGACACCTGCCGGATGACGATCTCGTCGACGTGCTCGCCAACGTGGCGCAGGAGGCCGGTTACCTCGACCGGCTGGAGGAAGCGTCACGCTACATCAACCTTGCCGAGGAGGTGTATGCGCGTATTGACAATCCGGATCCGGAACTTGGCAAGATCATTTTCAAACACCACGCCAGCCATTTGCGCCGCTCGGGAGACTTCGATGCGGGCATGGCGAAGCTACTGCGTGCCGAGGAAATTGCGCGCACGATTGAAGACGATGTGCACGGACACTATCCGGACATGCTTCACGAACTCGGCGCTTGGAACCTGATGCGCGGTGAGTTCGAGGAGGCTGAATCCTGGTTGCGGCGCGCATTGAACCACCCTCACCCGTCGTGGCGCGATCCGACCAACCGACGCGCAGTTACGCTGGGTGTACTTGGCAGCACCCTGCGCGGCCAGGGCAGGTACCCGGAGGCAATGACATATATGCAGGAAGCGCTCGCGATTCTCGAGCGCGAGGTGGGGCCGGACCACATCAATGTCGGCATCACGCACGGCAACATAGCGGTCGCACAAACGCTGATGAACGACTTGCAAGGTGCGGAAGCCAGTTCACTGCGCGCCATCGAGATTACGAAGGCCGCACTTGGCGAAGATCACTCACGCATGGGCACAATGTATGGCGGTCTGGCGACGATTCGTCAACGTCAAGATCGCCATGCGGAAGCGCTTGAACTGCTTGAACGCTCACTGGCGATCAAAGTTGCATCGATGCCTCCTGGCAGTGCATCCATCGGGCTGACGCGCCGAAAAATGGGCAACGCCTACAGGGCGGTCGGCAAACATGCCGCTTCGCTCGATCAGCTGGAACAGGCACTCAATATCTTCGAGACGAGGTACGGTGCGGACAGCACCCAGACTGGCGCCGTGCTCACCGATATCGGCCTGACGAGGCTCGGCACTCAGAATTGGCCGCTCGCAGAAGTGGCGCTGCGACGTGCGGCCGAGATTTACGCAGACGAGCCCGAATCGTTGGAGCGCATGCGTGCGCACCGGGGCCTCGCGGAGTTGCACGTCGCGCAAGGCGATTGCATCGCGGCGCTGGCTGCGGCCGACGAGGCGCAGGTGTCGTTCGACTCGGACAATCCGATCGCCAGCGGAGAAGTCGCTGCGTTGGCTGACGTTCGTGCGAGCTGCGAGGGTTGAAAGACGCGGCGGCCTTCCTGGCCTGCGGCGAGTACGCGGTTACAGGTGGTGAGGCCCCAACTCACTCTAAGCCTGTTACCTCCGCGATATATGCCTCCCAGTCGCCCTCCGGCGTCCAGATAACCTCCATGTCTTTACGTGCCTCAGCTTCAGGTACACGGCCTTCTGTTACACGATATGCGTAGGTCATCGCAGACGCGCGATAGTTGGCCTGACACTGAACCAGTATGTTCTCTTCCTGGTTTTCAGACATCACCTGACTGAATTCTGCGAAGTTGTCGAGTGTTGGCTCTTTCCACACGACCGGCACGTTGACCCATTCGATCCCGGCCTCCGCTAGTTGCGCTTCATAGGCCTCCGGCGGCTCATCGCGAAGATCGATGACGAGCGTTACACTCTGCCCCACCAGCTCGGTAATCCCATCGCCGACGATGTGGCCGCCTGTAGCCAGTTCTGCATTGATACGATGGAAGTTCATCGTAGGTCCCGAATGAGCAGTTTCTGCCTCACTCTGGGCATTGGCCGACTCTTGATTGCAGCCACCTAGCGCCAGAGCGATCAGGGACGGGACTAATACGGTGCTGAATCGCATACTCATGAAGTACCTCAGTAGATGGTCGTGGGGGCGGGTTCGCCGCAAGCAAGTCTATCCAATTAAAACAGAACCACGCTACCGTCGACTAGGTTTCCGCCCATGGATCGTAACTGCCAAAGTTCCACAGGTGTCCCTCTGGATCCCGACACGAGTAATTCTTGCCACCATAGTCCTCCTCCGTCAGCGGCATAACGATTCTCGCTCCTGCTTCAACGGCGTCGCGATAGTGCTCGTCGATTGCCGGGACAATAATGTACGGGCTCTGAGATACAACTGCATCAGACGAACTTGGGGGCGCTTGTAGCTTGCCGAAATCGTCGTCTCGGGCGGAGCCGAGCATAATCATGCCATTGCCCAAGATGAGCTGAGCGTGCACGACAACGCCGTCGTCACCGAGAACGACCAGATGCTCTGCGAAGCCAAGCGTGTCGCAAAGCCACTTGATGGCCGACTGGGCATCGTGATAACGGAGTGTCGGTATGATGCTTGGCGTCATAGCTTCTTCCTCCTCGTGGGTTTCGGATTAGGCTGGCGCTTCCACATTCTTGCCAGTTCGTCGAGCCATTCAAGTTCCAGTTCATATTGGCGGATAGCGTAACGAATCATTGAAATAGTGACTCCAAGCGCTGGTGTGTCGGCGGGTAGTTCTCGCACCTCAGCCAAAGTCGCGCGCTCGCGCGAAACTTCCTGCTCCAAAAAAGCCTTCCGCTTGGTCGTGATCCTCCGGCGTGCAGCGGCCGTCGCCAATTCCGACCATCCGACCCACGTTATGAATGGCTGTACTCGTCGGCTCGTGATCCAGTGATCCGAAGCCAACGCTTTGCGAAGCGCGTTACGTCCTTCTCGCGTTATGCGCCACGTCTGTTTCTCCCGCGCCGTGTCGGAAGGAGCGTTCGCGACCGGGCATATGAGGTTCTGCTCGGCAAGTTTCTTGATCGAGTAATAGACCTGGGCACGTGACACTTCGGCCCAGTCTTCGATATCGCAATCGGACAACCGAGCCCACATTCCGTGCCCGTGCGCTGGGCCAGATGTCAAAATGCCAAGCACGACCAAGTCGGCGTCCGTTAGACGCTTGCGGGGTCCCGGGGGTCTTCCCGCAGTCATGATCGCTTAGCCTGAGTCTTCGTTGGCCGCCTCGGGAAATTCGGCAAGGACCACTAACACGCCACAGGGGTCCCGATAGCCTATCTCCTCTGAGCCATAGAACGTTGTGCGTCTGGATACAGCGGGCTCGAGGTCATGCATTCTCTCGATCGCGCCATCCAGGCTCGGCACGTCGACATACAGCATGAAGCTGCGCGGCTCGGCCAAGCCGAATGCGCCGGGCAGATCCTCATCGGAGCTTCGCAGTGTCTGAAACATCAGCTCGTGCTGACCATTGGTTACCGCGGCAAACTGCTTTCCCGTCTCACCAGGCTGCGTTGCCGGAACAGACATCGTCTCTTTGAAACCAAGCCGGTCTGTCCAGAACGCGACACAATCATCCACCGTTTCCGTAATGACGACAGTCGTCAAACGTTTGATCTCCACGGCTTGCTCTCCCGAATCGCCAAGAACGGTGCCGACTGAAGATAGCAACGTAGCGGCTATACATGTAATGTACAATTTAGACCTCATTTTGTCTAAATTAGACGTTTGCCGCTGAAAGGTCAAGATCGCCTGGGCCGCCGATAACCCGCCGGATCGGAATTCGTTTGAGAATCGGCCGTCCCTGGCCAAACTCGGGGTACACCCTCGTCAAGAATCAACCATCGGCAGGAAACTGAACTATCGACAAGAGATTGCCGTCCGGGTCGCGGATCCAGGCAACCCTGGCGCCATCGGGTGTATTCATGACGCCATTCTCTTCGTGACGGAAACCATCAAATCGCTCGAAAGACACGCCGCGTGCGTTCAGAGAACGGAACTATTTCACCTAGTGATAGCGATAGGCGAACGAACAAAGTCAACCTTCAATAAAGACACGCCACTATTCCTTCAGCCAAACCGACCTGATAGGTCTATCCAGCGCTGATTCTAAGGCCCTCTCCTCTTTGGCCGAAATCGGCTCTAATTCCAGAACATACTCAAGGCCGCGCGATTCGCTGTAGCCAAACAGAACCGTGGTTGTGTCAACCTCTACGCATGCAATGATCCATATATCGCGAGCTGCGTCTCTCGCGACATATGGAACGATGTCTACAATCTCATACTGATTGGATTCAAATTTCCACTTGTGACCGAGCAATCGGCTTTGCGGGATTGCCCTCGGAAGCGAAAAGCGCCAAAGACCATCAAGAACAAGACAATGGAATTCGTCGTCGTCAGTGCAGTAGTAGCCGCCGCCCCCTTGGTCGAGACCCATTCGCCACTTCAGCGAATCCTTGTCACCTGGGAATACCGAGAGGATAATCGGGCTTCTGAGGTTTCGAAAACTGACACCGTTACCCGCCGGTGCCAATGACGAAGCAGCTGGCCTAAGGTAGCTCTCGTCCGAAAATCCCGTCGAGCAACCCAACGTGAGAATAAGCAAGGCCAATGCGCATGACTTAAGAGGGGTCATCAGAGAGTACCTACCTAATTCCCGTATACATAGATATTCGATTGACGAACTCGGGATCGAAATGCCGTCGTATGTATCTTGTCGCCTGTCTGTCTACCTTCTCTTCCATCCCGTATGTCCCCTCAAAGTGCATGAGCCGATTACCGGGCGTACCATGGTAGATTTCGTGGGTTGTGATGTAGAGTCTGTTCGATCTGTTGTCTCCGACTCCCGCTGAGAACGACGGTGCCCAGTACTGCACCTTGTCATCGCCGGGTGTCGGATTGATGTCATTGGTTGCCGCTGCGCCCCTATCGTGGACACGCTTCGGAGAGAAAGTGATTTCTGAGATGCTCTCCCAAGCCTCTTTGAGCGACTCGTCGTCCCCTGCCTGAATTTCCTTCCCCACTTCGACGATCGCCGCAACGAACTCGTCTATCAATGCGAGTTGTTCGTCCGACAGCTCATCCGCATCTTTTACGATAATGTCGCAAGATATGATGATGTTATCGTCGTTAATCCTGCATCTTCCCGTTGGATCGACAAAGTTCAATGGGTCGTTTCCAACATACGCGTACAGGTTCATCTGATCCTCGTAGCCGATCGGATCGGTTTGCAAGAATCTCCCTAGCTCAGGAGAATACATACGGGACTTGTAGTGATTAAGTCCGATCTCCGCTAGGTAGACCTGCCCTGTGAATCCGAATCGACCCACGTTCCCAGTCGCGGAATTCCCGTAGCTGTCGTAGCTGTTTCGCGTCACGACGTTCCCGAGATTATTCGCATGCGCAACAACAGATCCGAGGTGATCTTTGAATATCTGCTGTCCTGAACTGGTGCCGTAATAGCCCGTGACCGATCCATTGTACTCAACGAGCGGGTCATCGATCCCCACGCCATGAAGGTAGCGTTTTCGCATTGCTCCTGACGCGTCATACTCTGCTATGAGCTGGTCGCCGTCGTACAGGAAGCGCGTTGTGTCGCCGCCACTACTCATTTCATACAATCGACCATTTGGATCGTACTCTAGAGTGGCGTTGGTGCCGTCAGTGGTCGACGTCAGCCTGTTCTCGACATCGTAACTGTAAACCGTATCTTCGTCCGAAGTGAGATTCCCATTGTTGTCATAGGTGTAAACGACACCGTCGACTAAAGTGTATTGGTTAAGGCCATTGACACCGTAGCCATTTGAACCATTGCTGTGTTCGTCGTAAACATAACTCTCGTTTGTAATGGTACGTGTCCAGATCTGATTCGACGGTCGATATGTGTACGTGAAATCAACGTCGTCCGTTGTCCCAGCAAAATCATGGCTGAAGCCGATCGGGCGCGAGACACTATCGTAATTATATGTGGTTCCCGATGCGCCTGAGTTTCGAATCAGTTGCTGTGGCTGGCCGTCATCGCGATAGACGAACTCTGCAAGCCTATTCCAATAGCTGTCGTAAATGACAGATAGTCTGTCAAGTGAATCAAAGAAATAGTTGAAGTACTTGTGATCGGGGTGCTTTATTTGTATCCGATTACCATTCTTATCGTATCCATAGGAGATCGTGCGAGACACTCCATCGATATCGATAGTCGTAGACTTGACACCTCCGAATCCGTCGTACTCAGTGGTAACTCCTTGTCCACTGTGGGATCCGAATCGCGCATGGAGCTGCAGTCCGCGCAGGTCATAGCCGTAATAGACCTCCCGATAGGGCATGTCTTCCTTCGTGACACGATTTAGTGCGTCGTAAGTATAGTGGATGTATTTTGCGTCGCGGGTTCTCAGCGTTTTGCGATTGTTGTTGTCATCATAAAAGTACTGCTCAAAGTCCGAAGGATTGTGAATACCGGCTGTCGTTTTGCTCGGAAAATATACACGGTATAGACGGCTCATACTGTCATACTCGTAATGTGTATAGTTGCCGTTGGCGTCGGTTACACCTGAAAGACGGCGATCGCTATCATACTCATAGGTCATGTAGTCTTGTTGGATAGGTGTACCAACCGCTCGCTCTTCCAACGTGACTGCTCCGTAGCCGGCCGCTTCGTAGGAGAATCTGGTCACCCGATCCGGGCCGTGCGGTCCCTCTGCCGCGAGCGCGCATGCATCGGCCGGCAGATTGTTGTACTGGGCAGGATTCATCCGCATTGTGGAACACCTGACATTGTGCTCGTCGTCATAGCTTGTTTGTGTCAGTGAGACTCTGTTTCCAGACGAGTCCGCCACAGCGGACACCACACGGCGGCCCAGATCGTCGTACTCGTAGACTTGCCGCCGGTAGACTGTGAATCCTGTCCACTGCTGCGGAGCTACCGTTTCATCTCTGTATGCTGAAAGGCTCCCGCTCTCGGTCAGTATAAGAAGACCGCGCCCATCGGAAGTGTTGCGGGTCGCGATGAATTGTCGGGGGCCCGCACCGTCAGGATCCGGTTGAATAACGCCGGTTACGTCTCCGACCGAGTTGTACCGATAGGAGACCTTGTAACTTTCAGCCACTTGCTGCGCCGACGCAACCTGCCAGAAACCAACGGAGGCGACTGCAAACCCGGTGGCGAGAAGGCGGCAAAGGAAGGATATCTTTGATGAACTTTGCATGTCCGCGCTCCTCACTGGCAGCTTGCCAAGTTAGCCCTAGGACTCGTCTCGCCGATCATGTTGCCGTATGCATCGTACTCATAGCACGTTCGGCGGGTCTAATTTACGCCGTTGCTATTCTTCGCTGTAATGGCAACGCCGATAAGGAAAAGGTTGTGATAGTCGTACTCGTATGTGGTGACGACCGCATCGCCACCTGAGCAAACACCATTTGTGAACATGGCACTGTTCTGACAGCTCGTTTCCCGGGATAGCAGCCAAATCGGTGTATCAGCGGCTTCCACTGATTCGCTATCGATTTTATAGTGGGCGTAGTACTCGTCGTATTCGTAATATGTTCTGTGCTGAACGAAGTTGTCATCGCGCGGCGACACCCTTAAGGAGATCTGCCCGGACGGCGCGTGGTAGTAAAAGTACGTGCGGTTCCCGCGGGCATCTTCTATCCATTTCGGCTTGTTGCAGTAGCGGAAATTGGAGGAATCACAGGTCGTCGGATAGTCTGCCGTAATGTCGGTGCCGCTACCCACAATGGCCCGCTGGGTCACGTTGCCGCGCTCGTCATACCCAAAGCCCAACGTGACGCCACCCTGTTTTTGGTGGGCGTCGGTGACATAGTTCTCCACGTATCGCTGAAAGTCATCTGGATCTCGAACCAATTCATGATAGAACTCCACCGTCTGATCCCAGCTGTCGATCTTCTCCATCGCACCGTATTCCGTAGTCTCGACGCGATTGATTTTTCCAGGCCCTGAGCCAGCCAATTGGTAATAGCCGATTAGCGTGTAATAGATCCTCGGCGTGATATGACCGTAGGTTTGACTACCGCCACCATCGACCCAAGCGCTTATTGGGCGCGCGATTTGAAATGGGACGATGAACGGCTGACCGTACTCAAAGGTGACGTTACCCGTGTTAATCGCATAGTCATAGTTCATGACCACGTTGCCATCCTTCACGATTTTTACGATTCGCGGGTGCACAACGGTTGAAACGTGTTCATACGATTCATGATGATAGTCAGTAACTCGACCTTCCGCGTCCTGAACCCGAAATATGCCTGGTACGCTTATTGATCCAACGAGGTTGGAGTTATCGGGCCCGCCAACAGGCCAAGTGTATGTCGCAGACGGCCACATGCTGCTTGGGGCGCAAGGTGAAGAATCGTGTGGACACCGTTCGATAGCATTGTTGAGTGCCGTCACTTTGGTTGGCGAACTTTGCGTCCAACTGCCCGTGAAATCGTACTTGAGCTGAAAGCCTGTATTCGTCCGGACGCTATATAACGACCCACCGGGGATGCTTGTGGTCGATATGTCGATGGTGAACCCGTTCGGATAGACCACTTTGCTCATCGACCGCCTTATATAACCCACATCCCCGTAGTTATTGACAGGCGTGATCTCGGTACCAGGGTAATACCTTCGGGTGCCGTCACCCGATGTCAGCACATAGCCAGTGAATTCTGCGCTGTTCACAAACTCTAGCGTGGCGCTGCTGGGCCTTTTGTAGGGCAGCCACTCGCCACTCGGCGGCCACCCACCGACGTCGTAATACTTGAAGTCTTCCTGCGCCCCAGCACCGAACACTCGAAGTCCATGGTGCTCTCTTTCGTGAACTCCCTCACCGGTTTTGTAAAGCACGACGTCGTATAGGCCACCGCGATTCTCGTCGCCGAATCCGCCTACACCTGGCGCGCCACCGCCGTGATTCAAGAGGTTCCAAAAGTCGCTGGTAAGCGATGTGATCGTATGGTTCAGACCCATTTCACCGCCTATTGTTAGCGGAGTCTGAGTTATTTGAACCTGGCTAGATGCCACGTTTACGCCAAAGCGATCGACCACGTCGTACTTGGCGCCCGCGAGACCGTCTGATTGTGCCGAGGCGTGCATTGCCAGTGGCAGTAAAATGAATACACCAACGACTCTTGAAGCGAAACTACTGAATTTTGATCTCATCATTTTGCCGTATACCCCTTGCAATGATTGCACGCGATTCGCAATCGAGGTGGTAGCCTTAATCTGTTCGCCGCGCGTCCGTACAAGCAAGAAGCCCTTCACCGCGACAGAACTGACAACTGAAAACCGAGAATTCCTTTATCTTCGCCCTCGCCTGTTTGGAGCTGTTGCGAGCATCCGTGTCGGGACGTCACTTCTCCTTTATCGCCTCACGTGTGAGACGACACAGTTCATCGACCGACATTTGGAAGTGTGCTTCCAGACTTCGCTTCATTGGTCCTGATTCGCTCTTGGTGGCCTCACAGAACAGCTTCTCCAGCTTTTTCGCCTCAACTCGAGACTTTGAGCAGTTAGCAACGGAGAAACCCTGGGCTAGAAAGTGTCCAACAGACTTCTTCGAAACCAGCAATGTAATAGACTCGACCTTGCCGGATTCTTTGATTACATCTTTCGCCACGCACTCGGGTGCGGCTAGCGCTTGCGTTGGAAGCACCAGAAAAGAGGTCACTCCAAGCGCCGCCATTGTAATTCGGGTCTTATCCATTCTTCTTTGCCAAGTAAAGTTCACTGCTCCTCCTCCTGCGGCTACGAGGTGGTTATCCGTGGAATTAAGGCGTGTTGTAGTAGGCCTGCTCGACGACAAGCGTGCCCGAATACCCTGTTTCATATTGCGGCGGGTCGGAGTTGACCTGTGTATAAACGGTCGTATTGCTGCCAAGCACAAAGCATCGGTCGACGATAGTGCCGTAGAAGTTGTCTCTTCTGCAGGAATAGAAGGCCGTGTGCTCAGGCAAGACGGTAAGGCCGTTAGCAATCGTTATTGGGGGGCCTCCACCGCCGCCAGTCGAACCACAGGCGACACTGGCGGATCCAACAATTTTGGAGGTCCGATTTCCTGCATCGTCGTAGCAGAACTGCACGACCTTGCCGTCGGAAATATGATCGACTTCGACGAGGCGGCCCAGCGCGTCATACTTATATTCGGTGTCGCCCGCAAGGACAGTGCTCGCCAACGCACCGAGGAAAATCAGCATGGCCGCGATGATCTTGCGTATGCTGAATTCCTGCAGGCCTGAAAGAACTCGAATCGTCATGCTCGTCCTCCATCAGGTCGGAGCGCTATTTGGCCCCGTTAGTGACACGACGAAGAACTTGGACTTCTCGGTTCGAACTGTCAAATGTGGGAATTACTTACCTGTAACGGAGAACCCAGGATTTGACCGTCCGTATTTGCGCAAACTGCGCCAGCGTCGCCTCGACCGTGGTTGAGGTATTGCCATTAAGTAACTGAGTGCAGTTACGTGACCGGAAATTCAGATTGCGACGTTTGGCGGCTGCGAATTTCGACGTTATCCTGTTTGTTTGGTCGCGTGATTCATTGTGTCGAATAAAGGGTGGACCATCGACACAAAATTGGGTCACAAAGTGACAAATATGGATTGATTTCCAGCTGATTGATCCACAGTGGCCGAACACAGTTACGCGAGTCTGCGCGAAAATCCCGTTGATGCAGGGCCGTCCAAACGAACAACCAGGTTAGCGCGTTCAAGCGCGGACCGGATGTAGTCGCTCCAGCGGCTTGATCGGCCGAAGCCAACGATTGCGAGCCGGCGAGAGGTTCTTAGTTGAACGGGACTCCCTCGAGAAGATGTGTCTGCAATCCTCGCCATACCGCGCCGCCGAGCAACGATTTCTTCGCCGCTCTTGGCTGCCTCCATTTTGGTACCTGCCACCTACGGCAAACGGTGACAGAAAAAATGAAGTCACCGGGTCCATACACGTATTTTTCGTCAGGCTGTCCGACACGCTCGCGAATCTCGTAGCGGCCAAATCCAATGAAAACGAATTCCCCAAATTCACGCATAATGATGGCGCCAGGCATGACCCAGCCCCGGGAGGAATCAACATGCTTTGCGTAAAGGGTATTTGAGGTGGCACGGCTCAATACGTAGGGGGACGATATGCCATTATCGCGAAGTTGAAATCTGACCTCGCCGTTATTGACGGACACCACGCATTTGGATTGTGATTTGTACTCGGCGAAGCCACTCTTGCGCATGGCGCCACTGGCCACGACGTGCCAGGTGCCAAGTAGCGAACCGAATGTTACCTTCTGCCCCGGTTGGCTCGACACGATTTGTTCGAGCTCCTCCAGACTCGGATAGCGCCTGATATTTTCGGGTGCAGCCCGGGCGTGGTAACCCGATATCTGGTCGGCCAGGTACTCGCGCATGTGCTCCACCCGCCATTTGATTTTGTGGCCCACGGTTTGGCCCGCTGATTTGAGCCATCGGTCTCCCTCGTAGAGCTCATAATAGGCCGCTTTCCACGAGTCCACCTCAAAGTGCGAGTTGTCTGCGAGCGCATTCTCGATGAGGCGATCCAGACGATCTCCGATTATCCTTGACTCTTCGAATCCTCCTGACCATTTCGCTGAACGGTACAGGTCTATTGCGCGATCCAAATCGCCGCTATCTAGCGCGGCCTCGGCCTGGATGATGGCTTGCGTGCGCCGGGACCCGCGTTCCCGCTGTTGTTTGATCTGTTCCGACGCATCTTGTTGTACCGACGTGGAGACAAGCGCGGAAAATCCGATGACGAGTAATGGCGCGAGTACCATTGCACCTATTGCCGAAACCAGAACGGCTCGTTGTTTGCGACGTTGACGCGCGTCTTCACCGCACAATTCATCTTTGGGCTTGCCTTGCAGGACTGCACTAAGCTCGGCAATCGCGTCGATCCACCGCGGGTTTCCTCGTTCAAGTTGCGGGTCATCAGCCGCCCACCTAAGGTCCAAATACTTAGGCTCTTGTGTCAGGCGTCCCGCGAGAGCCTCAGGTACAGCTGTTGTAGCTGACCAATCGAAGTCGGCGGTCTGCTCGTCCCAGACAATTTCGCCATCGGTCAGCAGGATCAGGATATTGTCAGGCCCGCGGTGATCGACGAATGCCTCGATTTCGCGTGCGACCCATTTTGATCGGGCCGAATCAGGGCACGCGAGCAGTATCAGGAATCGGGAATCGAGCAGCGCAGTCTTTACGCCATCCCAAAGATCTGGCGCGACAGCGAGGTTGCTGTCGTCACGAAATATCCGGACGGCCCACGGGCGGTTCCATTTTCGCCCAAAGCGCCTGAGTTGTCGTTCCAGCGCTTCGCTGATTACGCGATCATGCGCGTGGGCATAGGAGATAAATCCATCATAACCAGTCATTCAGTCCTCTCGACCGATCTTGCGTTCCTCCGTGCATTCCTCCCAATCGAGACAAACGTGGCTCACGCTGCTTCCGCAGCGACTTGCGCACTCCTTTTGGTTGCCGACTCGCTATGCGCATCCGCCGACTGGCTGGCACGCGACACGTCCACGTAGTGTGTCGGGATGTGGTCTTCGAATGACAGCCTGCGGCCCATGACCGTCGGCGCCTCGAGCACATCTCCGAGGTTTGACAACAGCGACAGACCCAAGCCGGTGGCGCGCAATGCGGCACTTCCGGCCAGAAGCGGAACGTTCGGGAGCTTCAGTCTTGCCATCAGCGGCGTCAGGAATGCGGGCAAGACTTCGGAGATGTGGCAGCTGGTCGGCTCCCCTCCTCCGTCAACCACCCAGTTCCACATCTTTTCATGCGGACCTTCGAATGCCTTGTAGAGATTTCCGAAATGGACGTAGTCGCCAGCGCCCACACCGATGGGTGGCAAGAAGGTCACCACGTCCTTGTCGTAGACGTGCCGGTGCAGGTTGAGACCCTCGCTTAGCTTGGCAAATCTGGCGTTCCCGACCATAGGCTGCCCGAAGGTGTAGACGCCTTGCAATGCAAGTGACTTGAAGCCGCTGTCGAGAATGCGACGACCGGTAAGTACGGCAATTGCGCCTCCGAGGCTATGTCCAGTGATATACAAGTCCCCCTCGAGCTCAGAGAGGTCCTCCATCAGCTCCGGCCAGAGAACGTCCATGCTCAGGAAGAAGCCGCGGTGAACCCATTCGTCCTCATCCGCGTCCCAGATATGCTTTTCCACCAGCGCATCGGTAAGAACGTCGAGTAGTTCAGTGGGCTCAGTCCCGCGGAAACTCAGGACGTGAAAGTCTTCGTCAAAGGAAACGAGGAAGCCGTTTGCGTCCACAGGAAGCGCGGGGTTGCGAACTTCGTACGACAGAACGTCAAGTTCCTCGCCGGCCATGCTCTCGCGCCCGAGAACCTGCTCCAAAACGTGCTCATCGGCGTAGCACCACGTCGATATCACCGAGAGTAGATAGGCGATATCAGGATCGTAGGTTTCTAGGGTGCTCTCCCGGATTGTGCTCAGCAGCGTCATGATTCTTTCCTCCGTATCGCTTGGTCTTGTGTTGAGCCTTGGCAGCCCGGCGATCTTGGGTCTTTCGTGGCGTCAGAGCGTCGCGGAGGAAGCGAGGACCCGTAGCTTTGCGTCGCTAACTTTCGTTAGCTTTGCCCTTTTCGACGCAGAGTGTGCTCCTGTACCCAAATGCGGTCAATTCTGGGATGTACCTAAGCCAGCGAAGCCACCAGCAGCGAGAGGTGAACGTCAGCCGCCGGTGGACATTCGGCGATCGCAACGGGGCCCGGAGAGCCGGCCCCGACACTGGCTTGCCCGCTGCCTGCCCGGGAGACGCCTACTGAATCTCGACGAGGCGCCCCATTCCTGCAAGCCCCCAACCTGGCCGGCCTTTGGTCGGATAGTAGCTTGCAAGGAAAAACGCGGTCACGCCATCTTTCTCACCGGACATTACGGTGAAGCAGTAGCCGTTCGTGAACAGGCGGTTGCGAACGTTTGGCAAGAGACTGCTTCGGAAGCACTCCGGCCGCAAGGTTCCGGTGCTTGAAGGGAAGCCGGCGTAAGGTACTTCCTGCCGCTCACCGCCGACCGTAGCCACCACCCCCTGATCGGTAATCTCCAGCGTCCCGAGGCCAGGCGCTGAAGAGTCTATGGTTTTCCACAGGTTGTTGCTTTGGCTCGACTCGTCGTACGGGTGAAACGTGTAGCGCTTGCCCACCAGGAACTCCGAGGGTGTCGTGTAGCGAAATGCCGAACCGCCGAAATTTGCAAATGGCTGCACGTCGCCGAACCGCCAGTGCCCGACCAGGCTCGTTCGGTAGAAGAATCGTCTATCGCTCAGTTGCGGCTGCAAATTTGCCTGCCGCTGCCGCATTCGAGCTTCCCGACTATTGGGTGCAGGCGCCGCGCCCGCACGGCCGGAACCCCTTACCGCCGTACCTTGTGGCAGCTGCCGGCCGGACGGCATTGCCCGACCAGGCGCGCCCAACTGCCCGGCCCAGATCGGAACGGCCGCCAGACTATACGTGTACATCATGTCTTCCGTTATCCCGTACTCGAAATGATCCAGCTCATGCCCCTTATGCATGCCGTTAAACCCGATCCGATTGACCTGCGGGCACTCTTTCCTGATCTCGGCTGCCGCCATTCTGGCCACGGCTTGCAGACGTGCGTAATTGAAAAACAAGTCCGGCGTCTTTGCCTCAATTATCAGACCAATACCTCGGTAGCACTGATAGTCTGGATTCTTTTTCACCGAGAGCCCTTCAAACTCGAACAACGGCTCGCCAAGGGCCGCTCCCGAGAATGTCATCGGCCCTAGCACGATGATTATTGCCAGCAGACTACGAATGTTGGTCATATGCCCCTCCCTTGCGTGCATTTATTCTGCCGCCACTCGCCAATCCAACGGGCAGCTGGTTCTACGTTCGGTAACGCCAAGCTCCGCTAGCGTTTCCCGCGTTTCATCTGACAATTGACGGGGATCATCCACCAGGAAGATCTTGTACGGTCGGCCAAAGTAGCCGCACCGAATACCGCGGTAATTTTTGCGATTGATCTCAGTCGCCGCTCGCCGCAGCTCGCGGCTGCGCTCCAGTGTGCGACGCCACGCGTCAAGCCCGGTGTAGAAGCTGCTCGAGACTTGCATGGACTGCAAGGCATCGCTTGGCTGACCGTGGTAGATGTACTCGAAGGAAAAGAACTCGGTGTCCCAATCGGTTTCCGGAACGAAGTGGTCGCCACTGCCCAACATGGCGATGGTGTAGCTCACCCTGTCATTTCTTATCCGCTTTTCATAGGGAAATCCATCCGTATAGGGCTCCCAGAGCCTGCGTTGGACGAAGTAGCGCATGCCCTGCAGAAGAGCTTCACCTACTTCACCGCAATTCGCTTTTTGCAGTATCGATTGCAGGCCAACGGAAAGCTCGCCAGCCTGCTCAAAAGTCGCAAACGCGTAACCAACACCATCGGTATCCGGCGACGCAAGATGCTGTTTCACGCCGGCAATCAGCGTTTCGAACGGCTGCCCATGGAATCGCTCGGCGAAATAGTCGTAGAGGTCTTTGTGCACGTAGACCGGTTCTCCCGGCTCCTCGATGTAGTAGTTGGTGTACGACCCACCAGGATTCATTACTCGCCGGTCAAATCTCCGAACCGTGTATTCGAACCAACGGCCTCGATCGCCAAGTTGTGAACGACATACTTTGTCGTAGGTTTGAACTAGTACCGGAAAATAAACGGCTGCCAAGCGAAACAGTTCTTCTCGTCGTTCCCTGTCTTCAAAGAAGATGGCCGCGAAATTGTGCTCGATGAATGCTCGGAGAATGATCGTGTCGCGATTCTTGGGATAGTTGATTGCGACACGGTGGCCAACGCTGCGCGGCGGCAAAAAGTTGTGCCTGACAACCGACGCCTTGAGCGGCGCGATCTCGCTCGCAGCCGACATCGCGACTCCCTTCACCTGCTGCAGCGGCACCGTTAATACCGCGATGCGTCTGTTGTCATTAATGCCGTCGCGGGCGAACAGAAATTCGAGATCGATCTCGCGGTGTCCTTTCTGGCTGGCGCGATCCACGAAAGTGCCTAGCGCCCTGCCCAAATCGTCGAAAGTCTTCGTCGGAAGAGTCGCCCAGTCGCTGGACCTCGTAGAGAAGTAAGTGCTCCTCACCGCAATCAATATGTCGCCAGACTGAATCGACTGGCCGGCTAAATGCCCGGTTGGATCAAGATCGGCGAGATAGACAACGCTCTGCTCGTCAACACCGTCGAAGTAACCGTTGTCGACAAGATCGTTAAAATGACGATCCCAGTGACCGCTCGGACTCTCAAATGGCGTCGCAAGTACGCCTTCGTTGGCATCAGATATTCCGCTTTTTAGACCGGCACCCAGAATTCGCTCTAGCATGCCGACGAACCGTGCATCGTGCAGCGGAGTCTCATTGGGCCGAATTTCCGCTTTTTCCACGTATCCTCTGAGTGCCCTTCCTCGCTCAACCTCCCCAGGGTGCTGAACAACAGCCTGATCGTAGGTTGCGCCCTGAGCCACCCGACCGATGCAGATCAATATGGCAAGAAGAAGAAAAAGAAGATGGCTACGCATTAGATGTCAGACGACGTAAGCGTCACTTTGGAGTTGCAAGTCTGAGTGCTGTGATGCTGCTGTGCGGCCAAGGCGCTATTTCCAGGCAATTTGATAAGATGGCGGCACCCGCACTCCCGCCGGAAACGGCAAGACGATGGCCTCCATTAGGTTAATGCGAAATCCTTTCCTGAATTGTTCACGCCGGCGCGATTATTTTCCGGACCCTGCCGGAATACTGTATGACTGATGCAGTGATCGAAGAGCTGTTGGCCGCCTGGAGATCCGGCGACGAGCAAGCCAGGAATGAACTGATTAGTCGTTTTCACCGCGAACTGACGCAGCTTGCTGAAAAAGTACTGAGGCGCGAGCGGCGTGGGCGGCAATTGTCGATCGCCACCGGCGATCTGGTCAACGAGACTGTCGCTCGGCTCTTGCGAACGAACAACATAGCCGCGGCGGACCGCTCGCACCTCATGGCACTTAGCGCGACGGTAATGCGGCAGTTCCTCGTCGATCGCGCTCGAGCGAAGAAATCGGCCAAGCGCAAGGGACTGAAAGTAACTTTCAACGAAGCCTCAATCGTCGACCCGACCGATGAGGCCGGCATGCTGGAGCTCAACGACGCCCTTGAGGCACTACGGCAGGTCGATGCTCGGCGAGCCGACATGTTTGAGTACCATTACTTTGTCGGCATGACTCACGAGGAGATTGCCACCGTAGTCGGCCTGTCTCGCAGCACCGTGCGTCGACACTGTATCGCGGCTGCAGAGTACCTCAGGGAGCGCCTCGACAATGACGACTGAAGAAGACCGGGAACGGCGAATACTCGATCTCCTTGATCGGTCGCTGGTGCTGCCGGAAGGCGAGCAGCGCGAGTTCCTGCTGCGCGAGAGCGCCGACGATCCTCTCATCAGGGAGCGGGTCCTGCGAATCTACGACACGGTCCGGGAGCCTGAACGTGCTTTGTCTCAGGGAGGTGCCCTGCAATTCCACGATGCCGACCAGGTCCCGGAGGAGATCGGATCGTACCGCGTGCTTGGTGAGCTCGGCCGCGGCGGCATGGGCATCGTCTGCCACGGTCGACGGGCCGACCAGGATTTCGAACACGAGGTCGCCATCAAGATCGTCAAGCATGAGATTGCCAACGATCGACTGATCCAGCGCTTGCGGGCCGAGCGCCGGGCTATGGCCCGTCTAAGGCACCCTGGTATCGCTCACTTTTACGATGGCGGCGAACTCGACGACGGCCGGCCCTACCTGATTATGGAATACGTCGACGACGGCCTCTCGCTCGACAGCTACATCGAGAAACATCGTCCCGACATCGACGAGCGGTTGCGGCTGTTTCTCGATATATGTGATGCGGTTCGCTACGCGCATCAAAACCTCGTCATTCACCGCGATCTTGCGCCCGGCAACGTACTGGTAACGCGGGAAGGAAAGCCGAAGCTCATTGATTTCGGCATCTCGCACGACCTATCGGACTCGTCGGACGATGAGCCGGAAAGTGTTTCACGGCTGACTCGCACGACGGGTTATGCCGCACCAGAAAGACTGGCCGGGGAGTCGTCCACGCTGTCCGACGTCTTTTCGTTGGGAGTCATACTCCGGGAGATGGTTACAGGTCAGGACGCCCTCCCTAATACGGATCTCAACGCCATTCTTGATAAAGCGACGGCTCCTGATCCAGAGGAGCGGTATGCATCTGTGGATGCGATGATAGACGATGTAAAGCGCTATCGCCGGAGCCAGCCTGTTGCCGCGGTGAACGGCGGCACATTGTATGTGATGTCGCGGTTCATTCGGCGCCATCGTCTGCCTGTGGCGCTCGGCGCGACGCTGATACTTGGCACAGCAATCGGTACCATGCTGTTATGGGCGCTGCTACTGCGTGCTCAGGGAGCAGAAGAGCAGGCAACCGAACGATTCAACGATGTCCGCAGGCTTGCGAGTCTCCTCCTCTTCGACGTGCACGACGAAGTGTCAAAACTGGAGGGCAGCACGACGGTCCGAAATCTGCTGACCGAAACCGGCGTGACGTATCTGGATTCCCTGTCCGCGCAAGGCGATACCCCCACCTCGCTGAGAGTCGAGATCGCGCAGGGATACAAACGACTCAGCGACGTACTTGGAAACCCTCGAAACTCGAACCTGGGCCAGCGGGAGCAGGCCGGGATATTGCTTACACGAGCCAAGGCGGAAATTGATGCGGCACGCGCGCTTGCGCCGCTTGACCCTGATGTTCTGCTCGCCTACGCCGACATTACGTTTGCCAATGGCATGCACGAGGGGCTTTCGAACAATGACTTTGCACTAGCCGGATCGATGCTGCTCGATACACGCACCACGCTCGCGCGGCTATCCGATATCAGGGAGTTGCCACTCGAAGGACAAATAATCGATGCACAGACTGACGTAACCATTGGCTACTTCCAGCGGTCTTTGGGCGACATTGAGAGCGCCGTTACCGAGATCAGTCTGGGACTGGGAAAGTTTCATGACCTTGCCGCCGAATATCCGGAGGACAATACGATCGCCATGGGTCTGGGCCGAGCATACACCACCCTCGGCGAAGCACTTTCGTGGCAGGCCTATTACGACAACGGCGGGAACATATCGCCGGACAACGTTGCCGACTACGCATCGGCGGTCACACATCTTTCACAGGGAGTAATCGTGCTCAACAGTCTGATTGAAGCGTCCGACGCAAGTCTGGACACGAAGATGCAGTTGATTATCGCGCGGCTCAAGCGAGCGAATACGACCTGTTATCTTGAAGGACATCGGGATGATGGAGTGACCGACCTTCTCTCCGCGATGGAACTGGCCGAAGCGCTCATCGAGTCCGACGCAAGAGACGACCGGGTTTACGAACACCTATCTCATCTCAACGTGCAGTTGGCGGACTGCTATCACCAAATGGGCCGTCTCGACGATGCGCTGCCTGTGTTCGAGACCACTTTGCGTCGACGCAGAGCACAACTAGCCCGTGCTCCTGACAACGCGAGCCTGGTGGCCAACCTGGCCAACACATTGTTCGTATTGACGGGTTTTCAGCAAAGCACCAACAATCCGCGCAAGGTCTGCGAAACAGCGACGGAGCTCGATCGGCTCTGGCAGCACTACGACCAGAAGCACGGAACATTCAATTCGATCAATGCGACAGAGCGAGTCCAAATCCAGGAGATGCTTGATCAGTGTCCGGAGCAGAAGCCCTGAGTGAGCCGAGCGATCGGCCCATTCTTTCAGCTTCCTTTTCAAAGGCTAGCCTCGTCCTCCGGCCAGATCGGTCCACCACGCCGGTCCTGCGGGGTTCCCTTCTGACTTCAGACTGAACAATTCGCGAGAGTTTCTCGCTAACTACTATGTGCGCTCGAGCTGCCGAGATTCGCCAAGAGAATCTTATCGGTCGATGACCCGGATCATTGTGACTTTCGGTTCGCTGCTGGGACTCGACCGCCTCGAATAGTGAAATGCGCATGGAGAGTGGGCAGATGATCAAGCTGAAAGTACTTCTCTTTTCTCTGATTGGCGTGTCGGCTTCGATCCCGGCTTCGGCTGAATTGCTCGTTTTCGACGTGTTTACGGAGTCCTTTGTAGATGACGGAATCCTGGACTTCTTCTCCGACTATACTGAACTGGACCAGTGCAGCATTGAAGTGGACGATGGCGCGGTACAACCGAATGCACGAATCAGCTTTCAAAGTACCGATTTCATTTCGATGTCCTGCAATTTCGAAGGATCGGCCGCGACCTACTTTTTCCTATATTCAGGCCCCAACAGCGCAGACGTGTACGAGGCGGATCTTTCCACAAACCCAGGAGACTTTGGCCTGCAGTTCGATGGAAATGGTGAGTTCCAGAGAGTCTATGGCGTCACACCGCAAGGCGATGAGATTCAAACAGGTCGTATCGGATTCTACGATTCGAACGGAGATCTGAATCGGGTCGGAAGCAGCACCTCCTATTTTAGCTTTGGGATCAGCACGGGCGATAACAATCCTAGAGTCGTGCTCCTGGAGCCCGCGACGATTTTCGGAGTGGAGCAACAGGTTGGATCCATATTCCGGGCAGACGACGTTCCGGGCGGAGTCGAGATCAGGCGACTTAATGGCACTTTTGAGTTTCAAGAAGGAAGCACCACACCCGAGGGTGACCCGATAAGACCGACCGTGGATCTCGCCGGTTTCGTCTCGTTCGACGCAACTCCGGCAGAGAGGAAACTGGCTATCGTATACATCAACGGCATACTGACCGGCGAAGAAGACGCGTTCACACAGGCAAGGTTTTTGACGAACGTACTCTTTTTTGATCTTCGATTGCCCGATCAAACGGAGTTCTACTACTTCCACAATCCTTCATGGGGCTTACTCGACTTCTCTGAAGTCATTGACCTCAAGCTTAGAGAGTTCTTGCAGCTTCCCGAAAGTGAAGACATCGACTTGAACAACAGGGATCTCTTGATGTCGCGTCCTGAGATTCCGGAGGACTTTCGCCGCTCGGTTTACGAAGGTATTGGCGAAGAAATGTCGAGAATTCTCGCGACAGGGCAATCGGAGTCCTGGGCGGCCGGCATATCTCAGCAGTTACTTGCCGAAGACTACGATGTGATAATCATCCCGTATTCTCAGGGTGGTCTGTACGCTAACGAGATATTCAGACTATTGAGCGCGGACGAACGTCTTCGCACGAGAGTCCTGTCCATCGCAACCCCGGCGTCGACTTTTCTTGAAGAAAACGACTATGTAAATGACGTCAACGATCTGATAATCGCTCCCGTCTCCGCGCTGCCCGCAAACAGCTTCAACGTTCCTGACAATGACAGCGTCAGGGACTTTCTTGATCTAGCGAGACGGCTGGACCACAGTTTGATTCATGATTACTTGCCGTTTGATAAACACAGCAGAGCAGAGATCTCGCGCAAAGCGCAGATCTTCGTAGACGCGTTGGGGGAGAACTAGAATCAGATTCCGTACCTGTTGTTGCAGATTTCACTCAAATCCTCTTGCGGTACCACAAGGGAAAGTCCACCGAGCGCCAACGTCTGCTGTGCTTGTGAGAGTGCTTGTTGCCTTGCGTCGGTATCAAATACGAGGAACGACAAGAGGGTAATTATCTGGCCGACGTCGACTGATCCGCCGTCAAGGCAATGCGCGATAACTCGCATTTCGTCTTCTCGAGCGCGCATCATCTGTAATGTTATCTCCTGCGTGAGAACACTTCCCATCGATGCAGCCAGATCATTAATCATCGTCGACTCAATCATGCTGATGGCAGGCAATTCCGCAACAACCAGAGTCTCTACGTCGTCCCGATAGCCATTCAGATCTGAGTCGATACCATCCAGGCTCTGGTCATCGAATTCAATGACCAGCTTAGATAGCTGCTCGAGTCCTCCTGAATTGACTACGACCTCGAAAGTGTCCGAAGGGCTTACGCTCGCCCCGGACAGTAGTTCCAAGATCTCAATCGTCTTGTCCACCCTGTTAAAGAGCGTCATATCTTCGGGAACTCTGTCGAGGCTGGCCGCAACGTCGGAGAGATCCACGCCCGACAAGTTCTCGACCTCGATGGAAAGCACGTAGCTCGTCTTGTCGGCTGCCAATTGAGTAGCCGAGACGACGTTAAGTGCGCTCACCGTAACCGCCCCCGCCGTCGCAATGTCAAAAACGACCGAATTACTTGTCACCTCGATGGAGAAAGCAGGCAATGCGCTTGAAGTGCTCCCGTCAGAAACGGCAATTATTATGTCCTCATAGACTCCGATGTCATCTGCAAACGGCGTCCCAGCCATCGCCCCAGACCCCGAATCGAACTCGGTCCAACCTGGTTGGCCTTGAATAGTGAACGTAAGTCCGTCTCCGTCCGCGTCCGCGGCTTGTGGAATGAACTCGTACTGCGAGCCGTTGCGGACAGACTCAGATGGTGTCCCCGTTATTGTCGGCGCCTGGTTTGGCGGTGGGGCCGGTTGGTTCGACGAACCGCCATCACCGCCGCAAGCGGCAACGAGGCAAACCAATACCAGGGCCATCAATCGTAGTTGTGTCATCTTCTTCCCCGCCGCAAATGGAACGACCATCTACTAGATAAAGCGTGAAACCGCCGGCAATTGTCCAGCGAACGGCTGCCAAAGCAGCCCAGCTTCCACGCGTTGGCGAGGATTTGCTCGTTGCAGAGGCAAGGCGGATTGCCCCGCCTTGCCTCTCGAGCGAAAAATCGTGCGACTAGAGCCTCACGTCACGACTTTAGAGCCGCCTCCGGCACCGCCGCCGCGTAAACGGCTTGCAGACTAGCTGTCTCGATTCTCCGGGCCTAACCATAGTGAGGTCCAACCGGTCCACAAAGACAAGAACGTCTCAGGTGCACCAGCCATCGAGCCGTTCCAGCCGATTATCTGGATTTCTTATTCAGTTCTTTCAACTGGCTGATGATGCATTGCTCGAGAGCGTCCGGTTTTTTTGTCGCACACTTCTTGCGCTGAATTGCCTCCCAGGTTGCTCGTGCGGCCTCGCAGAAACGGCCGATATTGTCGAGCAAGTGGCCGGTCGGCCTATTTGATGCCTTGCGGTAGCGATTGATGTTGGTGCGCAATTTCGCATAATTCTTGTTGAACGTCGCTGCATCAAATCCGGATTTCCCGAGTCCGAATAGATACAAATCTCTGCGTTGCTCGTCGGTTTGGTTGAAGTGTCGTTCCGAGCGGTCAACTGGCAACTTGAAGTTCGGGTTGTTCGGAATGAGAATCGAGGTGAATGCCTGCTTCCCAACCAGGTCCTGGCCAATGGAACTGCCGACAAATCGATGGTGTGCCATTACTTCGTACAAGAACGGTTTGTCCAACTGCAGTGCCTGGCTCAGGCTCATGGTGCCAGTAACCAGCACGGGCAGATTGGAACCGCCAATAATTCTGAATACGTCATCAAACGGAATTCCGCTGGTATATTCGCGAACCGAGAAATTCGAGTGCTTACCATAGGTGTATTCGCGAAACACTGGTGTTGCCGGGTTGCCTGCCAACACCGACTGATGCTCACCTGATACTGACGCTGGCAGGATGTCGCCCGCGTTCTTGGCGATACGACCGGACTCGGTGCCTTTCGTCACTACGATGGCGTACGTCTTTCCGCCATTGGCATCGGCCATGCGTTCAATCGCGCCAATGTAGTAGCGGATTGCGTCCAGGCTGTCGGCATGGGCAAAGCCGAGATAGTCAGTGCCCAACGACAAGGTGCCCACATCCCAGACATCGTCGCGTTTGGTGATGAACAACGACCGGTTGCGAAAGTTCGGTATATACCAAAATGTCGGGCGCAGCGTCACCGGCGCTTCTCGCCGATAAAGCATCCAATCAGCCGCCTTCTCATCAAACTTAACGCGATCAGGGCCCCAGCCAGACATATAATCGAATCCCAGCAGCGCCATCGGTTTTTCCACTTCCGTAGCAGTGGCGAGAATCTTGTACGTCAGCGACGTGTAGCCGAATTCTGCATGATCATAGTCCGGCACCTGACGCATAATGTCGCGTTGGGCCGCGGTGAAAGCAAGATTGCAAACCCGTTCATTGGTGGTTGCGGCCAGCATGGTTTGAATTTCCCCACGCGCTTCTGCTGTGCTGGCACCCTGCGGATCAGCGACTTCATCATTGGTTGCGGAATAGACAGTAATGCCGGCAATCTGCTGCTCGCGCAGGTCGGGATTGAAGGACGGCTCAACAATGCGGAACTTCGGATGAAACGGAAGCGACACGTAGAAGCTGATGGGGTCAGTGGTCGTACGGGATAAGAACCGGGCAACATGCCAATTGGACATCAGGTCGCCAAAGCCCTGTTGCTGCTTGTCCATCGTGAACACGTTGTAGCGCTGATGTTGCTGCGCCAACACCGGACAACACAACACCAGCCACGCGAGCAACCACAGCGACTTTGCGTATCGAGCCACGCGGGACTCCTCTTGTCTAAAGGCTATTCGTTACCGAGCTCGTCCAATGAATAGAGCACCCACGTGTAATGGGGGATATTGGAACCGCCAGGCGTGCAATTGTTCGGGAACACCAGCACATTGTCGGTGTTCGGTTCCCAAAGCAGACAGTCCGTGCCTTTCTTGCGCTTGTAGGTTCCGCCGGTGTTAGCACGTAGCGCTTGATTGGCATCGGTGCCCGGAATTGTCATTATTCGCCACTTGAGCTTGGTGTCTTTCCCTCGATTTTCGCCAATGTTGTACATGGCTTCATAGGACCCTTCCTGGGCGCGCTTGAATAGATCGGGAGTAAATTCCTCTGTCTCAGAGGGCGATTTGGTCACCAATAGCTCGACTAAATCATCCTCGAGCGGTTTCAGCTCCACGGTTGCCGCACGGCTTATGTCGCGAGTCAGTTGCAAGATGCCGTTTTTGCCGTCCAGCCAGGCAACGCAGCGTCGGATCGGATCGGAAGCGCCGATGCACAAGAAACCTTTGGCACCGGGTTGCAGAGTCGTCGAACTTGGGTAACGAACCTGTCGCTTGAGGATATTCAGCGCCCGATTGCTCAAACACTGCGGGTCGGACAAGCTGTCGGCGCAGACACGGGTATTGGCCGGTTTGATGTATTGGTCGATGACAGCGGCCTGGTATTCCCGCCGTTTCGATTTGCAGTCAAGGTTCGAGTTACTGTGTGGTGGCAACAGTGTACGCAAGTACTCGATTGACAGGTTGAGGTTGAGCCAGTCAACCAGATCGTCCTTCCGCTCATCGCCAAACGCGGACACGGAACGTGCGTCCTCCGGTCCGGCGCGAAGATTTTGCACCAATGATGTGGGCGTATCGACCTGCAGTTTCTGTAACTGCGTCAAGAATTCGTTCTGATCCTCCGGGCCCCAGTCGTTCAGCGCCATGTGAATTTGCGTCTTCTCGAGCAATGCGATGGCTTCGCGAATGCGATCCTGCATATTCTCGTAGTCGCTCACACTGAAACAGCGCATGTACACGGCGCTCTCGGCCGGGCCCACCGCTTTTTCAATGACATCTTCGAGATCCCGGTAAAGTGTTTTCAGTTGCAGGTAGCGCTCGACCATCAAGTTGGTGTAGTTGTCGCCGGGTTTCATCGGTGGCAGCGACCAACCGGGCAGATCGCTGTACGGCGTTATTTCTATATCAAAGAATTCCGGTGCCGCGGTCGCCTCTCGCGCAATGTCCTGAAGCTTTTGTGCCAGTTCCTGGCGGCCGGTCGGGACAATACCGCCGGCTCCGCCTCGTTGGAAGAAATGCAGGCGCGTATTGCTGCTTTTGAACTGGTTCTCGGTCTTTTCCTCATAGCTCGCGCTACCCGCGGCGACGCCGTAAGAAGCTGAGATTTCGGCCTTCAACTCAGCGGTTGTTGTGCTATCCGTGCTTTCAAAGCTGATGACGGTAAAAAGTTCCACGCCGGAATAGATGGCGGACACGTAGCCGTCACCGCAACGCTTTCGAAATGCGGCTAATGACTTCTCGTCTTTCGGATAGGCATTGACGGTATTGAGCCAGGGCGCCAACTGAACAGACTGGTTCAGTGCTGTCGATGGATCCGGTTTGTCGGGGTAGACGGGCTGCACCGGCTGGGTCGCCGAAAAGGCATATCGCCTAAGTGCCGGTGGCTTCTCCGGGCCGATAAACATCACGCCATTGGTGATGCTGGCGCGAACTGCAAAATTGCTGGAGCTGCTCTTGATATTGGTGTCTTGCACGAAAGAAGCGCTGGCACTACCGCTTCCGGCCAGGCCGTGAATTTGCGCGGACGCCGATACGCCGAGGTGCTTTCGCAGCGCCGCGGAATCGCTGACTTCTTCCAGATCAAGTGTCGAGTGTTGCCCCCCTTCCTGGATGGGTGCGAAGTTTATACAGCGGCTCGGCACCAGCCGGTTGCGTTGGCTATCCCAGCCCAAGCCAATCTCAACACCCTGACTGGGCGCATCTATTCGGTAGGAATCTGCGGCTACCGGTCCGGCAGCTGTAAATGCCATGCCGCCTAGCAGACCAATGAGACCGATTCGTATATCACGTTGGTTCATTGCCTCACCTTTACTGGAATCACCAATGTTGGTTGATGTCTCCATGTTAGCTCATCGGATCGTTTCGGACAGAGGCCAGTGTGACGCCCCTATATCCGCCAGATTTGCGGAAATCCCCTCCTCCAAGCCCGAAATCCCATGAAAAAGCGCCATTTTGTGGATTAAGTCATATGTCGCAGGCCTCACGCCGCCCATAATTCCGGTGGAACGGGCTAAATCGCTTGCGATTACGGGGTTTGATGCTCACAGGATCTCCGACAGATTCGCTCTGGTTAGTGCTTGGCGCCGGCGCCATTGCCGGACTCCTGGCGTGGCTGGTGCACGGCTCGATCGCGAAACGTCAGGCGTCCGCACTGGTCGACGAGTGGGAAACGCGCGTGGACTTCCTCTCTCGAAAACGCGACACCCTGATCGCGGAGGCTGACAAGTACCGCGCGACCATTGCCGCACAGCAGGCCGAGATCGTCGACCATGAACAGGCACTACAGCGCAGCAATACCTCGCTGAACTCCGCTTTGGAGAAGGTCAACTCACAGTCCAAAGACCTTTTCACGCTGCGATCCGAACGCGAGGACTCGAAGCAGAAGCTGGTCACTTTCCAGAACGCCCTCAACTCCGTCCGGCTTCAGTCGCAGGAATTGCAGCGCGAGTTCATCAAGTCCAGGGAATTTTATAAAGCCGAGCTGCGGAAGGCCTTTGAGAAACGCCAGGCCCTCGAGGTGAGCATAGGCAATGCCAAAGCCGAACAGGAATCGCTCAGAAACCTGTTGACCGGCTCACGCTCCGAGCAGGAATCGATAAACAGAATGCTCGACTCAGCAAAGAACAGACTGGGCGAGATAGACAAACTCGAGGAGGATGTTATTCGCCTCGAGGCCGATAACGCGCAGCTAACTCACGACGCTGCGTTGGCGAAGCAGGAAATCGAATCACTCAGGCGCGACGTCGTCGAACTGGATGAGCTCAAAGTACACAATGCCGAGTTGTCTGAGGTCGTAAAGTCGATGGAGGCTAGTCGCAGACAGTACGAAGAGGATGCCCAACGTTATCAGAACGTCGCTAGTGAGTCAGAAAAGCAGTCCGAGACACTTCGCATTCGTCTTGACGAGGTTGAGAAGAATTTCGTCGCGCTTGAGGAGCAACAGCAAAAAGCCATCAAGCAAGCGCGCGAGGAAGCGCTCAACGCCAACGATCCGAGCGCAAACGACGATGGGCCCATCAAGGAGGTCGATGACCTCAAGGAGATCGTCGGGATCGGCAAGGTGTTCGAAAGAACACTGAACGATCTCGGCTACTACTCGTTCCGGCAACTGGCCAACTTCGGGGTCGCCGACATAGCCCGCGTCAATGCAGAGCTCAAGGAATTCAAGGGCCGCATGGAACAAGATGACTGGATTGGTCAGGCAAAAGAACTGCTGTATCAGAAGTACGGCGGCGCCGACGCGGACGATGGCAGGCAGAAAGTCGGCCTTCCCTAGACGTTTCGCTCCAGAAGGCTGACTAGATGCTGCCTTCGGACTCCACCACCAGCACCCGCGCTTCGCCTATCGGGTGTGCCACATGTTCGGTACCGCTACACGCAAAAAAAATATCCCCCACCTGCATGCGGTTGACCTTCTCGATGCCACCCTCTTTGTAGTGCATATCGATTTCGCCATCGAGAACGACGAAGACTTCTTCTCCGTCATTCACGTGCCATCGATACGGTCGATTGGCCCAATGCAGTCGCGTCGTAATTCCGTGCATGTTCGCTATTGGCAGCGCGTCCCATGCCGATTGCCCCGTATACTTCGACGCAGAGAAAAATCTCATCGCCTGGTCTCCATTTGCTGTCAAGCCTCCTGCGCAAGGCAGGATCGAGGAAACAGTGGCTTCTCATCGATCGGCCAGTGCAGGATGGCGGCGAGAATGCCGAGTGCAATAACGCTCGACCAGATGACGTCGTACGATCCGGTTTGTTCAAACGCCAGTCCACCGAGCCAGGCACCCAGAAAGCTGCCGAGCTGATGCATCAGAAAAACGACCCCGACCAGGGTCGCAAGGTGCCGCGCACCAAAGATCTGTGCGACGATGCCGGTGGTAAGCGGCACCGTGCCCAGCCATGTGAATCCAATGACTGCCGAAAAGACCAGCGTGGAGACGGCGGTTTGCGGCGTGAGAATGAACACGGCGATGACAGCGGCCCGGATGACATACAGAACCGCCAACACGTTCTTCTTGCTCAGGCGGTCACCGAGCGCCCCGAATGCGAGTGTGCCGAAAATGTTGGCTGCCCCGATCGTTGCCAGTGCGGCGCCACCAAGCCATTCGCTCAACTGCCGATCGAGAAGGTACGCCGGCAAGTGGATGCCGATGAATGCCAATTGGAAACCGCATACGAAAAACCCCAGGATGAGGAGAACGTACCCTTTGTGACTCAATGCTTCTTTCAGGGAATTTCGGATCGATCGCTCAGGCCCGTCTGCCTCACTCTTGCCCGCCAGCAACGGCGACATGAAACACATGAGAACGGCAAGGATCGCCAGAACGGCCAATGCAATCGGCCACGTGAGATTCTCGACGAGGCTGACGGTGATCGGGACGGAAAGGAAGATCCCGATGGAGCCGCCCAAGGTTGCGATGGCAAGTGCGGTGGTGCGCTTTTCGGGCGGAAAGCGGCGTCCAACGGCACCGAGAACGACCGCATACGTTGTCGCGCTCAAGCCGATTCCGACAAGCAGACCGAACCCAAGTGTGAGGCCCAACGCCGTCGAACTCAGAGACGCGCAGACCAGGCCGCTCGCATAGAGCACGCCGCCGACGAAGACGACGCGTGCAGTGCCGAACCGATCAGCGATCATACCCGCAATCGGCTGTGCAAGCCCCCACGTCAGGTTCTGCAATGCCAGGGCAAAGCCGAAAGACTCTCGGTTGACCGCGGAGAGCTCCTGGGTGATGGGATTGAGAAAAAGGCCAAAAGAATGGCGTAGGCCGACCGCAAGAAACACCACGACCCCACCAGCGATGAGAACCAGCGTGGGTCCTTTCAGAGCGGCGGCGGCAGGCTCATTTCTCGTCGATGTTTGCATGCTTGTCGTGTCCGTCTGGTGCGCGCGAATAAACGGGTGGGAGCCGCAACGCGGAGTAGCAACCGGCGGTGCCCGTTCCAGAATCTAGCAATCCTCAATACTTAAGAAAAACGAATTATTCGAAAGAGTGGCTTTTGTTTTTCTAATTTGTTATCTATCGTGTCCGGCGGCGGCCGGAGTCAGGCATGACCACGACATTTGATATTGACGCGCTCCGCGCGGTGATCATTGGCATCGAGCACGGAACGTTCGCTCGGGCTGCGATCGAGCTCGGCCGGTCCCAATCGGCCATCAGCATGCAGCTCAAGAAGCTGGAGCAGCAGTCCGGAGTACAGCTCTTCGTGAGAAAAGGCCGCGGGTTGGTACCAACCGAAGCCGGCGAAGCGTTCGCGAATTATGCTCGGCGGATCGTTGCGTTAAACGATGAAGCCGCCAAAGCGGTGGGTGCGAAAGTGGCTCCCGAGACGATTCGGCTCGGCATGCCACAGGACTATTTCGACGACGTCATGCCCGCCACATTACGTGCATTTTCGACATTACATCCGCATGTCCATGTGAACGTTCGCGCCGGAAACAACCATACGATCAGCGAAGAGATTGACGCGGGCCGACTGGATGGTGCCATCGCTTTCTTCCCGAAGTCCGCTGCAGAAAAAGGCCAATTGTTGTGTGACCTGCCGCTCCTATGGGTGGCTCACAAAAGCATGAACGAACCCGGCGGTGACTCACCTATCCCGCTCGTACTCTTCAATCACCCTTGTCTTTTTCGGCAGGCCGCATTGGCGGCGCTCGATCGGGCCGGCGAACGCTGGCGGGCCGTGCTGACGACCCCGAGCCTACCAGCCGTCTGGTCGGCACTACGCTCCAGGTTCGGCATCGGGGTCAGAATCGGGCATAGCTTGCCCGACGACATTGTCAACATCAGCGATTGGGAGCGGTTGCCGCCGATGCCTCCGGTTGAACTGAGGTTGCTTCAGTCAAAGACGGCTTCGCCGCTTGCACGGGAGCTGGCGGGCATGTTGAAGGACGCAACTCTGGAGATTGCCGGACAGTAGTGCCTCGCAATCGCTGTGCGTCGGAGACTGCTTTCAGTTTGATGCGCCCGACTGAAGTGCCATTTCCAGTCTGTCATTTCCCCAATACATATCGCCACCCAGGAAAAACGTAGGGGCGCCGAATACACCACGATCCTTTGCTTCTTCGGTACGCTCCCGTAACGCGTTTTTGGATTGCGATGACTGTGCGTCCTTAATGATCTTGCCGGGATCGGCGACGCATCCTGCCAAACACTCCTCTACGACATCCGTAGCAGCGATGTCCCTATCGCGAGCGAAATTTGCCGTGTACACAGATTTGACGAATTGGGGAAGCCAAGGCTCGTCCGAATGGCGACAAGCGACCCGAGAAGCCAGCAAGCTGGTCCGAGGAAACATCGATGGACGTTTGAACGGAATCTCGTGAACGGCGCACACCCGCTTCATGTCCAGCCACATGTATCGCCCTTTTGCCGGGTACAAGTTGAACGGAGAATCGTTCCAGCCCACGTCCTTGAATATCGGTCCGAGCAAGAAGACCCGCCAATCGATATGTACGCCATGCTCGAGCGCGAGCGTCTCGATGCGCATCGCGGCCGGGTAAGAGTACGTGCTCGCAAACTCGAACCAGAATTCAATCCGGCAATGTTGTGTCATGGTAATTTCAACCCAGCTCGTGACGTTGGTATGGCTAGTCCGACTGTCATCTCGATATCCGCAGCACGACACTCACCCCCTTTTGGAGCTGTCTAAGCAGTCAAGTAGCCTACGAAGAGTCGCGTCAACTCTCTTCGTAGCTCACGCTTCGAGATTCTGATTGTTCGCGCTTGTGGCGCACGAGGATAGAACATACGGGTACGACATGTAACCGCGACAAAATAGAGGCCCAGTTCGACAGCCCTGCGCGGGTCGGGATGTACAATCTCATGCTCATACTCGAGGAAAGCTTCGTGCAGGAAGCGGTACTGCTCAGTACGGCGCGCTGACAATGCCGTCGCTTCCGGAGAATCCGGTTCCCGCATCGCGAACTCGAAAAGCGCCCGTTGAAGATTGGGCACGTCGCCATACCTCAGAATCAGGTGAGCCGCGGTCGAATCGGCAGCATCGAAGAGTGAATTGGCGTCTGCAATTGAGCGGCGGAGCCGCTTGATTCGTCCGATCAGCTTGTGCTCATTGCGGACGTTCAAGACCGGCAGCAGCGCGTCTTTATCACGGAATCGGGCGTAGAACGACCCGATTGAGGTTTGTGCTTCCGCAACGATTTTTCTGACGGATATCGTTTCGAAAGTATCGGTCTGCAGCAATCTTGCCGTCGCCTTGAGGATGCGATCTTCCGTGGCGCGACTTCTGTCCTGAACCGACGGACGTACCAGTGCTTTCACAGCCCGAGAATCCATTGCCTGACCAGCTCAACTCCCACATCGTCGACGCGCTCCGTGGCAATAGGAGGCATCTGCCAAATACCGTTGTCGCGCAATTTCATGCGCCGATAGATAAAACTCTGGTCCGGTTTGCCGGGAATTACGTAGTGATCCGTTCCGAGACCGTCGAGGTATGGCTTGCGATTGACAGCAGTTGTGTACGCATTGGTGGTTTCAACGCGTCCGGCTGTTGCGGTGGTCAGATTCAATCGAAGTGGCACCTTGTTCGTAACGTATGTGGAGCCCTCATGATGGCAACTGCCGCAATTTGTATCCAGGTACCCAAGGACAGATCGGATTGACTCATTTCCCGGGATTTCCGGTGCATGATCGGTTGGCGCCATCAGCAAGCCGAGTTCTTTCATCCTGGCTATCGAGAGGCCTGCTTCGCCGGTGCGGGGTGATTGAAACGCGGTCAAACCCAAAGGACGACGTGTCTCGCGATCGCCATGGCAGGTTACGCAGTCTGACGGCGCGGGAATGTCGTGTTCCGTGGCGCCAACGTTCTTCCGACTCAGGGCCAGTTTGTCGCTATCTGTCTGGTCTGCGCGCGGTGCGTACACTGCCATGTCCCAATCCCAGGGTTCGAGTCCCGTCTTATAGAGCATTCTCGTTTCGACGTATACACCGTCGCGCTTGAACACCTTCCAAATACGGGTTCCCTTGGGGAAGTTCCAACGGTCAGGGTTTGAATTGTCGATTTTGGTCCCCGCAGGAAACTGGACGTAGCGATACTTCGCTGCACCGTCGCTCCAGAACGGGTACGACGGCTCGAACCGAAACGTGTTCTCCATCGTACCTGCCTCGGCCGCCCGCCAGTCGAATCCGGTTTGCGACAACGTCGTCTCAGATGGCCCCAGGTAGAACCTGAGTACTCTCTGGGCTTGCCAGAGCGCGAAACCTACGGCACAGACAATGACAAATGCGCCGAGATATTTAGCGAGTCTGCGTAATGCTCCACCAGAACGCCGTGCATTCATTCCGAGTTCTTCCTTCCGAATCTAATTTCGGAGTGATTCGTAAACCATGGTCTCGCTCGCACTCTGCCTCTGCGCCGCCCTCCGAGGGTTGCGCCGAATTGGCGAGTAAGTTAGCCTTTAATTAGAACACCGTTCTATTTTAGACGCCAGAACGAACCTGTTCAAGCCGTAGCGATAGCAGATGAAACGGCCAACATGAGAGGTAGAAACTATGGATCTCGGTGCGTTTTCAGTGAGTCTTGCAGTTGAAAATCTCGAAGTGTCGCGTGACTTCTACACGAAGCTGGGCTTCGAGGTGGTCGGTGGCGACGGGCAAAACTGGCAGGTCCTGCGCAACGGTATCGTCACGCTCGGCTTGTTCCAGGGTATGTTTGACGGCAACGTCCTGACTTTCAATCCCGGGTGGGATGCGATGTATCAGGATCTGGAGGAATTCACGGATGTTCGTGAACTCCAGATCGCTCTCAAGAAGCAGGGAGTACGGCTGGACAGTGAGTTGGACGAAGCGACATCGGGCCCCGCCAGCATCATGCTAACGGACCCGGACGGCAATCGAATTCTAATCGATCAGCATCGCTAGATCGCACCGAGCATCCTGACTAAATTGCCGCGACGGCGGCATGCCTCTCGCCAAAACTGCCGCGCGATCACTCCCCGCCTTCGGCAACCTCTTTCAAACGCGTCAGGCCGCTCTCGTAGTCGGCACCCACCCAGCTATCCATCATCAGACCCATGTACCGGCCCATGAGGGTGTCGAGGTTTGCATCGAACGCCCAGGTGACACGAGTACCGCTGTCAACCGCTTCAATCGCAAAGGTGGCGTACGATGCCGTATCGAAGCCGTCAAATGTGAGTTTTGTTTTGACCATCGTGGGCGGCTGACTGTCGACAATTTCCTGCTCGCCGCTACCGACGTTCGGATCTTCGCTCCGCCATGCCATCTTCGAACCAACACCGGAGTCCGGACCGCTATATACGTATTCGGTCTCAGGGTCCTTGGCAGCCCAGGGCGACCATCGGTTGAATTCCCCGAAGTCATTCACCAGAGCGAACACTGTCGCCTGGTCGGCATTAACTACGATACTGCGCTCAACGTGCTGTTCCGATGGTAAGAACTGGCCGACAACGAAGATTGTCGCGATCAGCGCGATAACGATGCCAACCAGCGCCTTGACGATTCTCATATCCCCACCCTGCAGGCAACCTGCCTGATCCATTGAAACGTAACCGGCAGTTTACCAGCTGTTCGCGCCCGCACCGCCTTAGGAATGATCTGTCGCCCGCATTGTGCGCCACTGTGAGTCGCGTTATTGATTCGAGTCAGCGTTTGAATCGGATTGATGGGCAGCAGCGGCTGCACGCCGCCGTCGGATCGCAATGAGAATCGTACCTGCGGCATAGGACAAGACGGCCGCGCCCAACCCGGTGACTATCGCCTCCGTTGCAGCCCCGTCGCCGATCATTCCCGGGTGCACGAAATAGTCGACTATTGCCGTCGCGGCACCAAGAATCCCGGCGAGCGCCAGGCGATTGTCGGTCTTTGCCAGCGTGATGGCTGTCGCAGCGGCGGTGCCGGCGACCAGGCCCGTCTGGGAGGCAGTGATCCAGTGGCTCAAGCCAAGCAGCAACAGATTTCCCTGGACCATGGTCACGAGACACGCGGCGCCCGATTCGGCGATATTCTCGAGAAACGGCGCGACTTTCTTATGCATTGACAAACCAGACTCCTGACGAACGGTCGAATCCTACATGCTGATACGACCGGGAACGACAGGATTTTATTTCGCAACATTTGCTCATAGCGGCAGGAAGCATTCGCCCGACAAACTAGCGCTTGTTCTTCTCATCCCATTGTTTCGGCTCCCACAGCTCGACCTTGTTGCCCGCCGGATCCATGATCCAGGCGAATACACCGTTCTCGTGGTACTCGGGCCCGTTGAGAATCTCGATTCCCGCCGATGTGAGCTGCTCCACCATCTCTTCCATGTCGTCAACACGGTAATTGATCATGAAAGAGGACTTGCTCGGGCCGAACCAATCACTATCCGAATCCGCGACGTGCCAGACCGTCATACCGCCATCCTCTGCCTGATCGTCTTTCCAGTTGAGGATGACGCCTCCCCATTCCTCGGGGCTCAATCCGAAATGGGTCGCGTACCAATCCATAAGCTCACTGCCCTTACCCGTCCCCAGAAAAAATACCCCGCCAATACCGGTTATCTTCGCCATTCTTCTTCTCCTGTTAGTCAGCTTGCCGCCGTGTGATTGCGTAACGCGAGTGCAGACCCGAGCGATACCAAAACTCCTGGCGGGAAAATTTCCAGAAACGTCATCGGCAGCCGATATAGGGGATTCCTGTAGCGCTCGCCCATCGCTTTCAGATCGGCAATCGCTTCGGCGATTTCCGCTGGACTCTTGTCCGATGCCCGGGTCTTTTCGATCATCGAGTTCGTATAGGTGTCAATAAACGCATGGTTGTCGAACGAGCTGTAAATTTCCCAGACAAACACGTAGACGACACCCGCAACCGAAGCAATGCCGAGGCCGACTAACAGCGCCTTGGTAAAGCTGATGACACCCCCAAGGTCCTGATCGCGGTGTTTCTTGATAGCCACATATATCGTGCTGAACACGATAAACATGATCAGATATCCAAGCCATTCCTGGCTGCTCCCGAATTCAATGCCGACAATGATGCCGAGGATAATGAACAGACCGGCAGGAATGCCGTACAACAGAATCAACCTGGCCATAAACCGTCTCCTTTGTTTGACGCCTCAATAGTAGGTTTGGCGCGCGAAATCGCATCCACCGAATGGTTGATTTCGGTCAGTTTGACGTCGAAAGTACCGATTACGGGATGATCTTGAGCGCCCTGCCCTTGTTGACCGCTTCCGTGCGGCGGCTCACCTCGAGCTTCTGGTAGATATGGATCAAGTGGGTCTTCACGGTGCTTGTGGATACAAACAACGCCTTTGCGATCTCCGCGTTCGACCCACCTTCCGCCAGCAGGGACAGCACCTGAACCTCCTTCGGCGTGAGCCCGAGGGTGCGGATGACCGTTTCGTTGCGCTCGAACTTGTCCGCGGCTGCCCGCTCGCCGGTCTGTCGACCGAACCAGATTCCCACGCCGGCAAAGGCCAGCGCCAGGATGACGATGTAGATTTCGGTTGTGAACTGTCGAATCGCGTACTGCACTTCCAGCCAGTGCAGAAGAAATACGCCCGCGGCAAGCGCCAGTCCATAAATGAGTGCCGGTTTGGCCATACCTGGCGTACGTTACACGAATGTCCGGTTTGCGGCGCGCAGCGGTCGCATCAAAACATGGAAACGACAGGAGGTTTTATTGTTAACGTATTGTTTTAAAAAGATAACCAATACGGCTTCGATGCCGGAGAGTTGGCCTTCCGCTATTCCTGTTGGACGAGTGCATCGAGCGCCTCGATCAGCCCCTGCGCCTCGGATTCAGGGCGCGTCAGTTCGCACATATTGGTCCACAAGACCTCCCTCTTCCGATCCCAGTTTGCAAACACCAGGTACCAGCCTCGCTTGCGGAACCTGAAGCCGCAGGCGGCCTCGTCGATTGCCGTACGCACCACAGTCTGGTCGTGACCGCTGAGTCCCTTCCAGGTCGTGAA
>JAAUYD010035902.1_pt1 | contig 45706 bp, 48 predicted proteins | sample 7278101 | NCBI WGS metagenome assembly JAAUYD01 (sample SAMN14350128, study PRJNA611818) | marine sediment metagenome | isolation source: surface marine sediment (0.6m) | place: French Polynesia: Moorea | collected 2018-08
GGCCAGGGGGCCGCCGACAGCTTCGCCGGCCTGAAGGGCACCCACGAGGTGATGCGACTCGACCTCGCCGATCTGCAGTCGGTCCGCGACTTCGTCGCCGAGTTCACCGCCGAGCACCCACGCCTCGACGGCCTCGCCTGCAACGCCGGCATGGTCAACATGCGCGGCGATCTGGAACGCACCACCGACGGCTTCGAGACGACGATCGGCGTGAGCTACTTCGGTCACTTCCTCCTCACCGAACTGCTGCTCGACAGCCTGCGCGCGACCGCACCATCACGCATGGCCATCGTGTCGTCCGTCGTCCACGCCGGCAGCCCCAAGAACCGGCCCGAGCTCGACCTCGACGATCTCAACTACGAGCGCCGCGAGTTCAACAACATGCAGGCCTACGCCGAAGCCAAGGTCGCCAACGTCCTGTATGCCACAGAGCTCGCCGAGCGACTTCACGGCACCGGCGTGTCCGCGTTCTCGGTCCACCCCGGATGGGCCCGGTCGAACTTCGGATCCGGTGGCAGCCTGCCGATGCGGATCCTCATGTCGGTGATGCGACCGTTCAGCCGGTTCGTGTCCGACAGCAACCAGGAGTCGGCCCAGACGACGCTGCACTGCCTGCTCTCCGACGACGCCCCCAACCACTCCGGCGCCTACTTCAGCCAGAGCAGCATCCTCTACCGCGACAAGCAGTGCCGAGCCGGCGGGTGGCCGATGGAGACCCCCAACCCCAACGCCCGCAACCTCGACACCGCCCGCAGACTCGTCGACCTCAGCTACGACCTCGTCGCGCTCGACAAGCCGACACCATCATTCTGAACCCTGTGGCCCACGCAGGCGTGATGCCGGTCCGAACCGTCATGCTTCGTGGGCTTCGGCCTCTGCGAGTTCCCTGATGCCGTCGACCGTGCGCTGCATGTTCACGGTCCACTCGCCGAGGCGGCGGGCGACGATGGCGTCTTCTCGGTCGGGCATGCGTTCGATGGCCGGCGTGAGCCCCGAGGGAGCCGGGCCCATCTCGGCGCTGAACCGCAACGTCGAACCGTGGACGTCGGGTTCGAGGTCGAAGCGCCATCGGGCGGCTTTGAAGTCGACATCGCCCACGGTCCACTCGAAGACCCGCTCATGCTCCATCGCGGTGACGGTGCAGACCACGCTCCACTCCCCGACGACCGGGTGGCGGTTGTAGCCACGGAACGTCGCTCCCAGCGCGGGGCCGTCGTCGAGCCACTCGGCCCGCTGGAACTCCTCGGAGAACCGACCGGGCAGGTTGATGTCGCACAGCAGGGGCCACACCACCGAGGCCGGCGCGTCGATGTGCACCTCCACGTTCGTCGCCGGGCCGTCCGCACACTTCACCATGCCCCGATTCCTAGCTGCTTCGCAGTTCCTTTCGCTGGCCGAGGCCAGCGAAGGATCGCCTGGTGGATCATCTCCCGGCTCTCGGTCTGGGGTGTCGCACATCGGCCGCCGGAGGCCTCACGCGCCGTCGACGTACAACGTGGCGAGCCGGGCGGCCTCGTCCGACATGCGTCCACGCAGCTCGGGCGGGTCGAGGACCTCGATGTCGGCGCCGAGCTGCCGGAGGTGGCGGGCGACCCCCTCCGGATCACGTTCGAACCGCAGGCGCAAGCGAGCCCAGCCGTGCTCGTCGCGCTCGACGTCGGGGGGCAGCGGCAGCTCGGGCGCGCCTTCGTCGAGCAACGCGAGCAACGGCTCGGCCGCCGGCGCGACGCGCACGGTGACACGGTATTCGGGGAGCGACTCGATGAACGCCCGGCGGCGATCCGCCCACGCCGCGGCGAGGTCGAAGTCGGTCGGCCGATCGAAGCGATGGTCGAGCAGTTCGACGGCGTCGACGCGTGACAGCCGGAAGAGCCGGGACTCGCGCTCGACACCACGCCGCGCCCGGGCGAGCAGGTACCAGGTGTCGCCCTTGAGGATCAGGCCGAGCGGCAGGACGACGACGTCGGCGCCCCGGTAGACCAACTTGGCCTCACGGCACTCCCACACCGCCCTGGCGATGTCGGCGAGGGCCGGAGGGTCGTCCGGTGGCAGGAACCAGTGGCTCGGCTCGATCAGCAGCCGGTCCCGCACCACGCGAGCCGCCGTCTCCGCGGAGGATTCCATCGCCGGCAGGAGCGCCCGGTCGGCGACGGCAGCGTCGAACCCGAGCTGTGCGGCGATCGCCGGGACGACGGCGAACAGCACACCGCGCGCCTCGTCGGTGTCGAGCCGCGGGAGACCGGCGACGCGGTACGACGGGTCGATGCGTATGCCGCCGTTGCGCCCGACCTCGGTGTAGATCGGCACGCCGGCGGCGCTGAGCGCCTCGACGTCGCGGTAGACGGTGCGCACGGACACCTCGAACGCGGCCGCCAGCTCGCTCGCCGGCGCGCCGCCCTGCAACTGGAGCCGCAGCAGGAGCTCGACGAGCCGACTCGCACGCACGGCGCGACGGTACCGCGAAACCCTGACATGCGATGTCAAGGTTGGTACGTCACGATGCCGGCGTCAGACGACCATCACCACCACACATCACAGGAGCCACCCTCATGTCTCACACCATCACCAACCCCGGCGGACTGCACGACCCGGTTCCATTGGGCTACAGCCACACCGCACACGTCCCGGCCGGCACCGACCTCGTCTTCGTCGCCGGCCAGTACGGCTCCGGAGCCGACGGCGCCGTCGTCTCGACCGACTTCACCGACCAGGTTCGACAGACCTACGCCAACCTCGGCGTCGCACTCGATGCCCACGGGCTCGACCTGAGCCACGTCGTCCAGCTACGGACGTACGTCGTCGACCACGGCCTCGACAAGCTCGGCCCGATCGGCGAGGCCATGCAGGAGCGCTGGGGCGGCAACCCTCCCCTCAACACCCTCATCGGGGTCGCCGGCCTCGCACTGCCCGACATGCTGTTCGAGGTCGACGCCGTCGCTGCTCGCCCAGCGCCGGCATGACAGGCCGCAGACGGCAACCTGGTCGGTGATGGCGGTGCCCGGGTTCGCGACGATCGGCGTCTACGGCTTCGACCAGGCGTCCTTCCTGCATCGACTGCGGGAGGCCGACGTCCGGCTCCTGCTCGACGTGCGCCAGCGGCGCGGCGTCCGCGGACCCGAGTACGCCTGGGCCAACTCACGCCGGCTGCAGGCTGCCCTCGCCGACGCCGGCATCGCCTACGAGCACCACCGCGAGCTCGCCCCGACCACCGAGCTCCGCCAGCTGCAATACGCCGAGGACGACCGCCAGGGAGTCGGCAAGCGGTCGCGCGTCGAGCTCGCGCCCGAGTACGCCCGTCGCTACACGACCGAGATCCTCGACGTCGCCGACCTGACCCCGATCGTGTCGGCCCTGCCGCCCGACGGGACCGCGGCGCTGCTCTGCGTCGAGCGCGATCCCGAGGCCTGCCACCGATCGCTGATCGCCCGACGCCTGGCCGAGCAACACGCCGCCACGATCGAGCACCTGCGCCCGACGTGAGGCGCTCGGTCGCTCTCGGCGAAGCGCCTGACCGACCGTGACGACTTCGGTCAGCGCATGCGGTCCCCGCGGAGGAAGACGGCGCGGATGGCGTGCAGCGCGCTCGGGTCGGCCAGGGGGTCGCCGTCGACTGCGAGCAGGTCGGCGTCGTACCCCTCGGCGATGCGGCCCTTGCGGTCCCCGAGGCCGCACACCTCGGCGCCCTCCGAGGTCGCAGCGCGCAGCGCAACTTCGGCGGGCATCCCGAGCAACACGAGCTGCTCCACGGCGTAGCGCACCACGTCGTGCGGCTTCGACGGATGCACGCCTGCGTCGGTGCCCGGGACGATCGTGGCACCGGCGTCCTGGAGGCGGAAGACGTTCGCGACGATCGCCGGCACGCGGGCGGAGGTCTCCTCGTCGAGCGGCGCATCGGGTGCTGGGGCGAAGCCCGCAGTCGCGCCGATCGGGAGGCGTCGCGCCCCGATCTCGGCGATGACGTCGTCGGGACTCTCGATGCCCTCGTCGGCCCAGAACGTGGCGTGCTCGAGGCCGTCGACCCCGGCCGCGAGCGCATCGACGATGGCCGGCGTGCCGTGGGCGTGGGCGGTGACCGGCAGGCCGAGATCGTGGGCCTCGTCGACGATCGCCCGCAGCTCGTCAGCGCTGAACTGGCTCTCCGATTCCCGGGTGCCCGGGGTCAGCAGTCCACCGCTCGCCATGACCTTGATCACGTCGACGCCACGTGATGCATGGGTGTGCACGGCTCGGCGGACGGCGTCGGTGCCTCGTTCGGTCTCACCCCCCAGGAAGTGACAGTGCCCGCCCGGTGTGGTGATCGGAGGACCGGCGCACACGATGGTGGGGAGCCCCGGCGCGCCCCGCACCGGGAGCGTGAGGTACCGCCTGTCGCCGAGGTCGCGAACCGTCGTGACGCCGCCCAGTGCGGCGGTCCGAGCGGCCGACACGATGGCGTCACGGGCACCCTCGTCGTCCCTGGCGTCGAGTGTCTCGACGAGGTCGGCGGAAGCGTCGAAGACGAGGTGGACGTGGGTGTCGACGAGACCCGGTAGCAGCGTGGCTCCCTCCAGGTCGATGATCTCGACGCCCTCGGGAGGATCGACGCCCTCGGCCACGGCGACGATCCGCTCACCGTCGAGCAACACCATCGGACGAGGTCGCAGCGTCGGCGTCGTGCCGTCGAACAGCCATGCCGCTCGGAGCGCGACACGGCTCGGCGCAGAGGTGGGGTGCGGCATCACGGTGGTCACCGCCCTTTCGTGTTCGGCCTTCGCGCGTATCTTCCTCCTTTCGCCGACGAGTCGCCATGGTCCGGGGCTGTACAGGTCGCGGTGTGTGCAGGCCGACACCGGAGCTGATCAGGGACCCGTCGCCGGCACCTTCAGCTCGAGTGCATCGCCGGTGGTGAGCGTGTGGTGCTCGCCGCGGATCACGACCGCCAGCGGGTCGCCCTCGGTCAGGGCGTACGACTCGAGGTCGTGGCTCAGCGCGACGCGGAGCTGGCGGTCGTGGAAGCGCAGGGAGAAACCCAGCGAACGGAAGCGCTCGGGGAGCCGCGGGTCGATCGTGAGCTCGCCGTCGAAGTCGCGCACGCCGCCGAAGCCGAGCACCAGCGCCATCCAGCCGCCGGCCGCCGAGGCGATGTGGACGCCGTGCGAGACGTTGCCGGCGACGTCGGCGAGATCCATCAGCAGGGCGAAGTCGACGTAGCGGCACGCCGCTCGCTCGTTGCCGATCTCGGACGCCACGATGCTCTGGACGCTCGCCGACAGCGACGAGTCGCCGGTCGTCAGCGGGTCGTAGTAGTCGAAGTTGCGGCGCTTTTGGTCGAGCGTGAACTCGTTGCCGAGCAGGAACATCGCCATGACGACGTCGGCCTGCTTGAGCACCTGCCGCCGGTAGGTGCTCAGCGGGTGGTAGTGGAGCAGCAGCGGGAACCGCTCGGACGGCGTGGCTCGGACGTCCCACGGCTCGTGGGTGAGGAACGTGGCGTCCTGGGGCGTGATCCCGCGGGTCGGGTCGTGGGGGATGTACATCTGCTCGGCGGCGCGCTCCCAGTCCTCGGGCTCCGACGGCTGCAGATCCAGTTCCGCCGAGAGGCCGGCGTACACGTCGGGCTGCTCCGCTTCGAGGCGCCGCATCGTCGACGCCGCGTAGTTGAGGTTGAGGCGGGCCATCAGGTTCGTGAACGCGTTGTCGTCGACCATCGTCGTGTACTCGTCGGGCCCGGTCACACCGTGGATGTGGAATCGACCGTCGTCGCCGTAGAACCCGAGGTCGGCCCACATCCGGGCCGTCTCGACCAGGATCTCGGCCCCGGTCTCGGCGATGAAGCCCGTGTCGCCGCGGATGTCGACGTACCGCCGGATCGCGTAGGCGATGTCGGCGTCGAGGTGGTACTGCGCGGTCCCGGCCATGAAGTAGGCGGACGCCTCGTCGCCGCGGATCGTCCGCCACGGGAACAGCGCACCCTTCAGATCGAGCTCCCTGGCACGCGCCCGTGCGCTCGGCAGCATGCTGTGGCGGAAGCGCAGCAGGTTGCGTGCGATCCGGGGCTGCGTGTAGGCGAGGAACGGCAGGACCCAGGTCTCGGTGTCCCAGAAGTAGTGCCCGTCGTAGGCGTCGCCGGTCAGGCCCTTGGCGGGGATGCCGGCGCCCTCGGCACGCCACGACGCCTGGGCGAGCTGGTAGAGGTTCCAGCGGACGGCCTGCTGCATGCGGACCGGGTGGTTCTGGGTGTCCTCGAGCGTGACGTCGGCGCGATCCCAGAATCGGTCCATGCAGGCCCGCTGCGCCGTCACGAGTGGTTCGAACCCCGCCGCAGTGATGCGGTCGAGCGTGTGCCGGGCCCGTCGGGCGAGCTCGTCGGCGGGCACGCTGCGCGAGCTCTGGTAGACGGCGTACTTCACGACGCGGACGGGAACGTCGGGTTCGGCGTCGACGGCGATGACGTACTCCGACGCGTCGGGATCGGCTTCGGTCGACACCTCGTGAGGGCTCGCGACATCGGGCACGTGGTCGACGGCGAGCGCCAGCGTCATCCCACTCCGGACCGTCCGGTAGCCGAGCACCAATCGGTCACCCTCCTGCTCGCACAGGCGCGGATCGAGCACCCGCCGGCCCAGCCGCGTGCCGAGGCGCGGGTCCTCTTGGCCCTCCCCCGCTTCCGCGTGGTCGGTCGTCGGGTTCGCGCGGTTGATGACGCGCGACCGGATGACGACCGGCGCGGCCCGATCCAGGGTGACCTCGTACGAGACCGCGATCACGTGGCGATGCTCGAGCGACACGAGCCGGGTGCTGCGAAGCCGGGCGTGCTTCCCGGACGGCGTCGACCACAGCAGGTCTCGCGTGAGGAGCCCATTGCGCATGTCGAGAACTCGGAAGTACTCGGGCGTCCGAGCCGTCGGGACGAACAGCGGTTCGTCGTCGACGTACAGCTCGATCGTCGTGACGTCCGGGACGTTGACGATCGTCTGCCCGACGCGAGCGAGCCCGTACGCCTCCTCGGCATGGATGATCGGCCACGTCTCGTGGAAGCCGTTGATGAACGTGCCAGGCGCCATGGCCGGCCGCCCCTCGTCGAGGCAGCCCCGCACGCCCAGGTAGCCGTTCGACAGCGCCAGCGCCGTCTCGGCTCGGGCCGCGAACTCGGGAGTCCAGCGACGCTCGATCATCTGCCACTCGTCGGGTGGGAACAGGTGCTCGGGCGGCACCGCAATCGTCCGCTGTGTCATCGTCGACCTCCTTCGCCGGCGCGAGGACCTCGCCGCTGCCCATCGCGACGGTCATGACCGCGTGCCAGCCGGCTACTCCCCACCGGACGGGCGTACCGCCTCGCTGCGGGTCACGAGGAGCCTCGCGGTCCCCACTCATCCTCGATCAGGTCGACGCACCGTCGACAGAGGCGTAGGTCCTGGCCGCACTTGCCAGCACCGACCGCTCCAGCTGCGTTCGCCAGAGACCTGGCGCGCGCCAGGCGGCGAGTCGCCGCGCGGCGCATCGTTCACCATCGTCGTCAGGCAGGGCCGACTCGCCGTCGCCGTCGCCGCGAGGTTCGGCGCCGCCCGATCATGATCGCGTTGACGGCAACCCGTCGGTCGCGGGGCATCGTGACGTACGGGCCCGTCGCTCAGGAGCAACCCGCCCGGTCGTCACCCCTTGGAACCATCTGGCGGCGCAGGCCTCAAGCGATGAACGACTCAGACGGCTGTATCGTCGCTCCTGCCCGGCGGGCCTACCACCGGTGCGGGCGGTCGGGTCGCGCTACGAGCCGTAGTTGCAGGGCTTCGACGGGATCGTGTCCGCGTTCGTGGCGCCGTGATAGTCGTTGTTGCTGCCGTGGTAGAACTTCCAGATGCCACTCGACGTGCCGTTTTGATAGAGCGCGGTCGAGGTCCCACCGCCGTAGTAGCTGTGGAAGTGGTTGGCATTGATCGAGAGTCTTCGCGGGTTTCCCAAACCCGGGGCTCGGGCCCAGTAGGTGTCATTCCACGTCTGGGCGTCGACCACGCCGTCGGCCGCTGACACCGAGTTACCGAGCACGTCGCGTTGCCACCGCTTGGTGTTGTCCCGGGTCTGTGGACCGAAATATCCGTCCACTGGTCCGTTCTCGGAGGAGTTCGAGCACAGAAGCGTTTGCCAGAAACCCGCCTGGTTGCTCCAGGTCGGATTCTGGAGTTGCCACGTGCCGGGGCTCGAACCCCATTGGCCGGAGCCGGTGATGTCGGCGATCGCAACGCTGCTCGACAGCAGCGCAGCCGCGCCTACCGCTGCCCCGGTCACAGCCTTCTTCTTGCTCGTCATCGCGCGACCTCCAGAGAAGCTACGACCTTCAACAACTCGTCCTCGTCGAGGTACTGCGTCAGTACGGCGACGGCCTCATGATCCGAAATGCCCCATGCGAACTCATAGATCGGAAACTCCGTTCCGAAGTCGCGGTGCCGCGAGTACACCTGAGAGCCGTTGACGGTGAACGCCTCGACGGCGACGTACTCCATCGACTCGGGCGCCTTGAGCGTCGCTGCGACCTCTGGACCGCTGAGGACCGCGATCGAATACGACTCGAAGAAGCCATCTTCGTTGATTCGTTCGAACCGGACGTTCTGCGTGTCGAGTCCGTCGATGCTGTGCCGTTCGGGAGCCGCGGTGAGTTCGAAGCCACTCAGGGGTTCCGCAATCCGGAGATCGCCAGCCGCGGTCACGAGCACGACCTCGTCGACGGGCGCGGCCGGTAGCGTCGCCGGTGTTGCGGCGGTGCTCGGCGGGGGCGTCGACGGTGCGTCGACGGCCGAAGACGCTGAGCTCAGCGGCGCTGATCGCACAGGGGCGGTGCTCTGAACCGGCGCGATCGTGTCACCGGTCGCCCCTGGTTCAGCGTCACCGCAGCTCACCCCCCCACCGGCGAGCACGAGGAGCAGGAGGGGTGTCGTCCGTCTCATGGCATGACTCCTGTCAGTTGACGTTCCACTGCCGACGCGATGTGACGCTCGTGCAGCTCGTCGAGATGGAGACGTTCACCCAGTCCGAGCCGATCGAGCACCTCCTCAGCCAAAGTCCCGGTGAGCTGCTCGACAGCGACCGCTGCCTCGATGAGTGCGAGCGAATCCAGATCGGTGCGATCGAGCTCGTCATCACTGTTCAGGTACGGGCGAACCCGATCGGCAAGCTGCTCGAGCGTCAACGGCCCTGTGTGGGATGCTTGCGCAGCCGCAGCAACGTGTTCCTCGAACGTCGACCGGAGCAGCGACCAATGGCGCACGTCCCATGTCCGGCCATCTCGGTAGACGATGTCCTTGAAGACCGCCTCTTCGACGAAGTAGCGGTGCAATGCACGAGCATCATGACCCACGTAGTCAGCGATCTCGACGTAGATCTTGTCGACGGGGTCGTTCACGAAGATCAAGCCGCAGAACAACGCCATCGCCTCGGTGAGCTCAGGTCCGCTCGTCTCGGTGCGTGCCGGCATCACTGCGGCATACGTCGACGCTGGAGGATTGTAGTTGTACGACGTGACCAGCCCGACCCCCCGCCCGGTGAGTCGCGACTCGACCACATACTGAGAATGAACCCCCTGCCACAACAACTACCCGAACTCGTCTGGCGAAGGAGTCGCGCCCCTCCATCGGATCCTGTCAGACAATGAGGGATCACATGCCGCCGCATACAACCACGCAAGATCCGCCTGGGCAACCGGTCGCAGTCGAACCAGGACGCCATCAGGATCCATGAAGCCATGATGCGCCCGGCGCAACGACGTGTCAATTATTCGGCGCGGCGATATCTCAGCCATGGCGCCTGGTGGTCCGCACACGTCCTGATGCACCACTGAGGCACGGATTCGGCGACAGTTCCGGAAGATCCCGGGCGCGCCGGCATGGCTCGATTGCTCGGTGCGGTGGGGGCCGGGAAGCGGCATGGACGGCGCTTCATCGAGTGTCGCTCGCAGCTCGTCGGGTCGTCTGCCGGCCGGAGGCGGGCGGGCTGGATCGACGGCCTCGTTGGGCAGCTTCACGGCGTCGACGGCCGGCCAGCGTCGGTGCCACGTTCACATCGGCGACGCCAACGGACGCACTGCGGCGCCACTATGCCATCTCGGCGACGCACGTGGAGGCAGGCGACTCAAGACCTCGAAGCCGGACGCCTACGCCAGCGGCCACCGATCGTGATGCCGACGCGCGTGGAGCGACGCGACGCGATCGAGCCGCGCGCCCGCCGAGCTTCGGCGGTCGCGCGGCTCGAGTGATGAGTGGTCCGGTTCAGGCGGCCTTGCGGGTCGTGCGGCGGGGGGCGACCTTCGCGACGGGCTCGGTCTGCTTCTTGGCGGGACGCTTGGGCTCCGCGTCGACCTTCTCCATCACGGGATCCATCGCCTTCACCATCTTGCGGATGAAGCGAGTCTGCTCGTCGACGAGGCGCTTGCGGAACTTCAGCTGGCTCTCGATGATCTCGGTCAGCATCGGCATGTCGGCCATGAACGCTGGGCGCTCGGGCACGAACCGTGCCAGCATGTCCGACGTCTCCTTGGTCAACCGCAGGATGGGCTCCTCGACGTGCTTGACCTGGTCGAACACGCGATCCTCGTACTTCTCGACGGTCTCCAACATCGGTGACATCTGTACCTCCTCAGGCATCTTGTCTGCACCTCCATCCTGCGCCCGTCCGCTAACTTTTGCAAGCGTCAACGGGGTGCTGAGCAAGCGACACATGTCACATGGCACGCTGGCCGCTGGGCGGAAGGCGGCGCCCGGCGATCCGGGGATCACGCAGGTCGGCGGCTACGCGAGGTCGGCGGCGGTGAAGGCGACGCCGAACCTCACGCACCACACGACGACGGTGTTGTAGCGGTCGAGGTCGACGTCGACCGGAATCTCGTAGTTCTGCGGGCCGATGTTGCCCTTCAGGTCGCCGAGGTCGACGAAGTCGTCGTCGAACAGGCCGGCGTCGGCATCGGCGCTCGCACCGGCCACGAGGAAGACGTTGAGGTCCGGTCCGTTGTCGGTCTCGAAGTTCTCGAACCGGAGGAACCGCTGCTCGGAGCCATCGTTCAGCACCAGCGCCTGGCCCTCACCGGGATGCGACCTCCCGATGAACTCCCCCGACGCCACGGTGAAGATCTCCATCGCGTCGTCCTCGGTCGCCTCGTCCTGCGCCTCGGGCATCGGCGTGTCCTCGTCCATCTCGACGTCGACGTCGGTGCCCTCGGCCTCCATCGCGGCGTCCATCTCGGCCCGCATCTGCTCGTCGATCGCGTCGCCACCGAGGCCCGAGGCGAACACCGGCACGTCCTCGTCGACCACGTCGTCGATGAACAGCGTGTGCACGCCGAACACCCCGAACGCAAGGAAGGCCACGACGGCCGCACCGACCACGGCGACCGGCACCGCGATCTTCAGGTTGCTGCGAATCCATGCCAGCACGATCGACCTCCCCGACGACGGCACAACGGTATGCCACCTGGGGCAGCTCGGCGTCGCCGTGCTGGAAGGTCGCGGGCAGGAGCGAACGTCGATCCGCAGGTGTTCTAGATCATGAGCATGAGTTCTAGAAAGGCACCGCTACGCCGACGTCGTGGCGTTCAACATCAAGAACGATCGAGCCGACGAACTGCTCCGTGAGCTGACTGCGCTCACGGGCGAGTCGCTCACCGACGCGATCACCGAATCACTGCGTCAGCGGCTCGAGCGCGAGCGTCGACTCGCGTCGCACATCCGTCCCGACGGCACTGACTCGCTGCGCGCGGCAATCGAGCGACTGCGCTCTCATCGGGTGGCCGACATCCGCACCGACGACGAGGTCATCGGCGACGACGAGCACGGGCTGCCCGCGTGACGCTCCCCTCTCGTCCCCGACCGGTCGGCCTTGCGATCGACACGTCGGCGATCATGGCCATCCTCCGCTCCGAGACCACAGCCGAGCGCGTGGAAGACGCTCTCCGAGCGTCGGACGCCCCCGTGATCGCAGCACCGACACTGCTCGAGCTCTCGATCGTCGCCGAGGCCAAGCTCCACGCGGTCGACGGGGTCGGCGAGGCCGATGCCGCTCGTGCGGTCTTGGACGCGGCTGACGCCCTCACCTTCCCCGTCGACGAACACCTCGTCGACATCGCGTGCGACGCATGGCGCCGGTTCGGGAAGCGCAACCATCGCGCCAGCCTGGACTTCGGCGACTGCTTCTCGTACGCGCTCGCGCACCACCTCGAGGTTCCGCTGCTCTGCGTCGGCGGCGACTTCGAGATGACCGACGTCGAGGTTGTCGACGTCACCGCGGGTTGACGTCATCGCCGACGGCCGGCCTCTGGAGGACGTGACGGAACACACGGTGACGGAGACGGCCATCGATGCGACGATGGCGTCCGTGCCGCAGCCCCGACGATCACGCCGCCATCGAGTCGTCATCGTCGGCGGTGGGTTCGGCGGCTTGGCGGCAGCGAAGGCGCTGCGCGATGACCCGGTCGACGTGACCCTGATCGATCGCCGGAACCACCACCTCTTCCAGCCGCTCCTGTACCAAGTGGCCACGGCCGGCCTGAACCCGGCCGACATCGCGACACCGATCCGTTCGTCGCTCCGGAAGTGCGCCAACGTCTCGGTCCGGCTGGGCGAGGTGGTCCGCATCGACGATCGAGCGGTCGTGCTCGCCGACGGCACGCAGATCGAGTTCGATCACCTCGTCGTGGCGACCGGCGTCCGCCACTCGTACTTCGGCCACGACGATTGGGAGCAACTCGCGCCCGGACTCAAGTCGATCGAGGACGCCCTCGAGATCCGGCGTCGGGTCCTGCTGGCGTTCGAGATCGCCGAACGGACCGACGACCCGACCGAGCGGGACGAGCACCTCAACTTCGTGGTGGTCGGCGGCGGCCCGACCGGCGTCGAGCTGGCCGGCGCGATCGCCGAGATCGCGACCCGGGCGATGTCGCGCGACTTCCGCTCGATCGATCCGTCGAGTGCGCGGGTGATCCTCGTCGAAGGCGCCGACCGGGTCCTCGGCGCCTACACACCGGACCTCGCCGAGAGCGCACGCCGCCAGCTCGAGCGACTCGGCGTCGAGGTCCGGCTCGACACGCTGGTCGACGGCATCGACGAGCGCGGCGTCGACACGAACAACGGCCGCATCGACGCCCGTACCGTGCTCTGGAGCGCCGGTGTGCAGGCCTCGCCACTCGGCGCGGCCACCGGCGCCGAGCTCGATCGCGCCGGGCGGGTGGTCGTCGACGAGGCGCTCGCCGTGCCCGGCCGGCCGAACGTCTTCGTGATCGGCGACCTCGCGCACGCACGCTGGGGCGGTGAGCAGGTGCCCGGCGTCGCGCAGGGTGCGATCCAGGGCGGCACCCACGCGGCCGCGTGCATCCGAGCCGACCTCGCCGGCCGCGCGCGACCGGTGTTCCGCTACACGAACAAGGGCGAGCTGGCGACGATCGGCCGGTCGTCGGCGGTCGGCGTGATCGGCAAGGTGAAGCTGCGCGGCTGGCTCGCCTGGATGGCGTGGTGGATGATCCACATCCTCTTCCTGATCAACTTCCGCAGCCGCCTCGTCGTGCTGTTCAGCTGGGCGTGGAGCTATGTCACGTTCCAACGCGGCTCCCGCCTGATCACCTCGGCGTGGCGCCCCGGCACCGACCGCGCGAGTGGTACCTCGGAGCCCAGCCGATAGGCGGGGCGACCCGATCGTGGCGGTGCGCGGAGTCGCCTGCGAAGCAAGGCGACGAGACAGCCATTCGCAGCGCAAGGCGTAACCGTCCCCTGAAGCCCTGGGCACATCTCGTGAGTCGCCGTCTCGGACGGGTTCGGATTCGGGATTCGAGGTGTCGGCCGACGGCCTCCGTTTGTCAGTCGCCGGATCCCTCGAACCCGAAGATCGCGCTCTGCACGATGCGGTGGTTGGCGGCGATCCGGTCGAGCGGGGCGTAGACGCCGCGAATGCGGTGGTGGCTCTTGCGGTACTCCCGTGCGTGTTCTTCTGACCAGAAGAAGACGTTCTCCGTTCAGAAGTCGTCGACGATGTCGGGGCCCTCGACGTCGAACGGCACGACGTCGGGCACGAACACCACGGGCGCCGCGCCGGGCGTCTCGACGCTGATGTTCATGTCGCGGTCGATCTCGAGCGTGAACGGCTCCGAGCAGTGGTGGCACACCGATTCGGCCGTCACCGAGGTGGCCTGCCGGGTGAGGCGCCCGTACACGAAGGGCGCTGCGATCACGTCGGCCGCTCAAGCGGCGTACAGCCGCTCGCCGCTCCGGAAGCGGAGGTGATGCGCCGTGGGCGTGACGGTCACCGGGTAGGCCCACGTCACGGCGCCGTCCGCGTTGCGTGCGATCAGCGCCTTGCGGGCGCCGAGTGCGTCGAGCATCCGGACGACGTCCTCGCGGGAGAGGTCGAGTGCTTCGGCCACTGCGTCCGGCGTCAGCGGCTCGCCGGCGCGGGTGAGCTCGGCGACGAGGAAGCGGTGGAGGCGGCGCTCGAGGGCGGAGAGTCCGCCGATGACCGAGCGCGCCTGATCGGCAAACGCCGAGACACGTCGACGCCCGATCGCCATCGGCAGGCTGAGCATGTGCCGCCGGACCCCGACTCGCATCCAATCGACCACCTGTGCGCACCTCCGTTCGTCCGTGCGAGGGCACTTGTCGATCTACCACTCCCCCACGTGGGCGCACAGAGTCCGAGGTCCCGACGCCGCGCCGGGTTTCGGAGCGCAAGGACGCGCCGGGGACGGCTACGTGTCGAACAGCTCGAGGTTCGATCTGACCAGCGCCGCCCGGTCCCTGCGTCACGCACTCACCCGCCTGGCCGACGAGCAACGGCTCGACCAGACGGGCCGCTCCCGACGGCAGCGCCTCGTCGACGCGCTCGGCGAGCTGGCCGAGGCCTTTCATCGCGGCGAGGTCACCGGCGGCCGCAACCCGTCCCGCATCCTCGTCACGATGACGCTCGACGACCTCGAAGCACGATCCGGCACCGGCCGCGACACGTTCTCGGGCGACGTCATCACCTCGGCCGAGATCGACCGCCTCTGCTGCGACTCGACCATCCACCGGGTCGTGGCCGATCAGACCGGTGCGATCCTCAACTTCGGGCGCGGCCGACGCACTGCGTCGCCGCACCAACTCCTCGCACTCGTCGCCCGCGATGGTGGTTGCCGACATCCGAGCTGCGACCGACCACCGCAGTGGTGCGAAGCGCATCATCTTCGAGAGTTCGCGGCCCGGGGCGGGCTCACCGATCTCGACGAGATGGCGCTCCTGTGCCATCACCACCATCACGCCGTCCACGACGATGATTGGGCGTTGTCGGGCACGCCCACCGATCTGACGTTCACCGGCCCCGACGGTCAGGTACTGCACAGCTCGCTTCCCGCGTCGGAGGTCCGGCAGGCTGCGTGACGGCGACGAGACGAAGACGACGATGCGATGCGATTGATCCCACTCGAGATCGGGCGACTGCACACCGACCTGCAGTCGCTCACGGGAGAACCCGGCACGATCGCCCTCCCGATCCCCTCCTGGTTGATCGAGCACGACCGCGGCCTCGCGATGTTCGACACGGGGATGCACACCGAGCTACGCACCGGCACCGAGCGGATCGGGCCCTGGGCATCGAAGGTGTTCGAGCCCGATCTGCCCGACGGCGAGGACGTCACGGCCCGACTCGGCCAGCACGGCATCGACCCGGCCGACATCGACCTGGTCATCTTCAGCCACCTCCACTTCGACCACTGCGGCGGCACGGTCGAGGTGCCGAACGCCCGCATCGTGGTGCAACGGCAGGAGTGGGCGGCGGGGCACCACCCCAAGCTGATCGAGCACCACGTCTACAACCCCGACGACTTCGACCTCGGTCACGAGGTCCAGCAGATCGACGGCGAGCACGACGTGTTCGGCGACGGTTCGGTCGTGTGCCTGCCCACCGCTGGGCACACGCGGGGTCACCAGTCGTTGCGACTCGAGCTCGCCTCCGGGCCGGTTGTTCTGACGGGCGACTGCGTGTACTTCGAGCGCTTCCTCGACGACATGACCGTGCCGCAGTTCGGGTACGACCTCGATCAGCAGCGCGACTCGATGCGCGAGCTCGCCCGTCTGCGCAGCGAGGGCTGCCGGCTGCTGTACGGGCACGACGCCGGTCAGTTCGCCTCCCTGCCCGCCGAGGGGCTCACGTGAGGGGCCGAACGGGACATCGTGGGATGATCGCCACATGAAGGCGCCGCCGTTCACGTACCACCGACCTCCGACCCTCGACGAGGCCCTCGCGCTGCTGGCCGAACACGGCGACGACGCGAAGGTGCTCGCCGGCGGCCAGTCGCTGATCCCGCTGATGGCGCTGCGGCTCGGCCGCCCTGACCACGTCGTCGACATCGGGGCGATCCGAGAGCTCGACACCATCACCGCCGGCGACGACGGCCTGCGGATCGGGGCGCTCGTGCGGCACGCCCGGGCCGAACGCTCCGACGATGTCGCAGCCGCGGCGCCGCTGGTTCACGAAGCGCTCCCCTGGGTCGGGCACCGGGCCATCCGCTCGCAGGGCACGGTCGTCGGCAGCATCGCCCACGCCGACCCGGCGGCCGAGATGCCGGCCGTCTGCCTGGCTGCGGGCGCCACGATCGAGGCCCGATCCACCGCCGGCACCCGCACGATCGACGCCGCCGACTTCTTCGACGGGTATCTCACGACGACACTGCAACCCGACGAGCTGCTCACCTCGGTGCAGTTCCCCACCTGGCCGTCGCACGCCGTCGGCTCGGTGGTCGAGGTCGCCCGGCGCCACGGCGACTACGCACTCGTCGGACTGGTCACGAAGCTCGAGATCAACGGCGACGCCGTCACCGACGCCGCGCTCTCGTTCTTCGGCGCCGCCTCGACGCCGGTCCGGGTCGCCGAGGCCGAGCAGTCGCTCGTCGGCGGCCCGGCGACGGCAGAGCGGTTCGATGCGGCAGCGGCGATCGTGTCCGATGCGCTCTCCCCCGCCGCCGACATCCACGCCACCAGCGCCTACCGCAAGCACCTGGCGGGCGTGCTCACCCGCCGCGGTCTCGCCCGGGCGGCCGACAAGATCGGAGTCGCGGCGTGACGCAGCAACGACTCGACGCAGAACGAGCCGCCGGCGGCAGCGTCGTCGACGTCGCGTTCACGGTCAACGGCGAGGCGCGGCAGGTCTCGGTCGAGGCCCGGCGCACGCTGTCCGACGTGATCCGCGAGGAGTGCGGGCTCACCGGCACCCACCTCGGCTGCGAGCACGGCGTCTGCGGCGCATGCACCGTGCTCGTCGACGGGCAACCGTCGCGGTCGTGCCTGATGCTCGCGGGCCAGGCCGAGGGCGCGCACATCACCACCATCGAAGGGCTCGCGGAACCCGACGGCTCGCCGCACCCGATCCAGCAGGCGATGATGGACCGCCCACGGCTTCCAGTGCGCGTTCTGCGCACCCGGGTTCCTCATGAGCGCGGTCGCGCTGCTCGACGAGAACCCATCGCCGAGCAACCACCAGATTCGCGAGGAGCTGAGCGGCAACCTCTGCCGCTGCACCGGCTACCAGTCCATCGTCGCCGGCGTCGCACGCGCCGTCGAGCTGATGCAGTCCGATCAGTCCGATCAGTCCGGTCAGGAGGGCCAGGCGTGACCGTCACCACCACCGATCGCTCGGGTCTCGTCGGTCAGTCCGTGAGGCGGGTCGAAGACATCCGGCTGCTCCACGGCCAGGGCCGCTACGTCGCCGATCACGAGCCGCCCGGCACACTCCACGCCGCGTTCCTGCGCAGCCCGCTCGCGCACGCTCGCATCACGTCGATCGACGCGACCCGGGCTCGCCGCGCGCCAGGCGTGGTGGCGGTCTTCACCGGCACCGACATGGAGGCACTGACGCACCCGTTCGTCCCGCTCGTGACGATGCCGAACCTCTACACGCCGCTGTTCCACTGTCTGAGCGCCGAGAAGGTGCGCCACGTCGGCGACCCGATCGCCATCGTCGTCGCCGAGTCGCGCCACCTGGCCGAAGACGCGCTCGAGTCGATCGACGTCGAGTTCGAGCCGCTCGACTCGATCGCGAGCATGGGCGATGCGCTCCGCTCGGCCGCACCCCAGATCTGGGAGCGCGCCGACGGCAACGTGCTCTACGAGCGCGACTGGACGTTCGGCGACGTCGATGCCGTCTTCGCGTCGGCGGACCGGGTCGTCACCGAACGGTTCGTGTCCCACCGCCAGACCAACCAGCCGATGGAGACCCGCGGCATCGTCGTCGGGCCCGGCGACGACGGCAGGCTGACGGTGCGCGTCGCCACCCAGGCACCCCAGCTGGTGCGCTGGGCGATCGCCGCGCTCGCATCGAAGCGGTCGGTCCGCAACTCGGTGCGCGACTTCGTCGGCAACACCGAGCGCCGCACGTCGTTCGTCGCTGCGGCCAAGCAGTTCCTGAGCGACGCCAAGGACGATCTCAAGAAGGCCGACAATGCGGCGATGAAGTCGCAGGTCTCGAAGGACATGAACCACCTGAAGGTGATGGCACAGGCGGGGCTCGGTCTGCTCGGCGCCGAGGACTACCCGCACGTCGAGGTCGACGACGTCGGCGGCGGCTTCGGCTCGAAAGGCCCCGTCGCCCGAGAAGAGCTCGCCGTCGCTGCGGCGGCGATCGAGCTCGGCTGCACCGTGAAATGGATCGAGGACCGCGTCGAGAACCTCATGGACGGCGGCCAGGCCCGTGAGGAGGCGCTCACCCTGTCGATCGCCGTCGACCGCGACGGCACGTTCCGCGGGCTGAGGTTCCACCTCGACCTCGATCAGGGCGCCTACCCCGGCTTCCCGTTCGGAGGTGCCCTCACCGCCGGGATCATGAAGGTCATGTCGCCCGGGTCCTACCGCTGGGACGCCTACCAGATGTCGACGCGATGCATCGCGACGAACAAGGGCAAGGTCGTTCCGTATCGCGGCCCGTGGGCCAACGAGACGTGGGCACGCGAACGGCTCGTCGACATCGTCGCCCGCGGGCTCGGACTCCGGCCCGAAGAGGTGCGCCTCAAGAACATGATCGGCGACGACGTGCCCGCCGACACGATGGTCTCGGGCCCGCCGGTCGACGAGACGCTGGCCACCAAGGGCACGCTCCGTCGCGCGCTCGAGCTGCTCGACCTCCCGGCGTTCTGCGCCGATCAGGAGCGGGCGCGCGCCGAGGGCCGGTACCTCGGCGTCGGCATCGCGTCGTACCACGAGGCCGCGCCGGGCCCGCCCGCCTATCCCGACTTCATCGAGCCGGGCAACGCGGCGTTGGCATCCGAGGAGGGGTGGGCCGCCGTGCTGCCCGACGGCTCGGTCGAGATGTACACGTCGCAGATGCCGCACGGGCAGAGCCACGAGACGACCTACGGCCAGATCATCGCCGACGAGCTCGGCGTGCCGATCGACCAGGTCCGCCTGGTGTTCGGCGACACCGACAAGTCGCCGTTCAGCGTGATCGGCACCGGCGGCAGCCGCGGCGGCCCGATCGGCGGCGGCGTGGCGAAGTACTCGTCGCGCCAGTTGCGAGAGCAGGTCGTCGAACACGCCGCGACCATGCTCGAGGCCGATGTCGCCGACATCGACATCGTCGACGGCAACATCCACGTCGCCGGTGTGCCGTCGAAGGGCGTCACGTACGCCGAGGTCGCCGAGTCCGCCATCGCCGAGCGCGGCACGGTCGACGTGCGCGGCGGCGAGGCCGCCTTCGGCGCGCACCAGTCGTACGGCGGCAAGGGCGACGGCGGCTGGTCGGTCGCCACCCACGCCTGCATCGTCGAGGTCGACCTCGAGACCGGGCAGGTGACGTTCCCCCGGTACCTCGTCGTCGAGGACTGCGGGCCGATCATCAACCCGGCGATCGTCGACGGGCAGGTGCGCGGCGGCGTGGCCCAGGGCATCGGTGCCGTGCTGTACGAGAAGGTCGCCTACGACGAGGACGCCAACCTCAACTCGGCCACCTACATCGACTACCTGATCCCGACGGCGATGGAGATCCCCGAGATCGAGATCCACCACCTCGAGTCGCACTCGCCGGGTGGCGAGAACGACTTCCGCGGCGTCGGCGAGGGCGGCATGATCGGCGCGCCGGCGGCGATCACGAACGCGATCGAAGACGCGTTGGCGCCGTTCGGCGCCCGCATCACCGAGCAGCACCTCCCCCCGACGCGCATCCTCGAGCTCGCCGGGGTGATCGCACGCGAGTGAACGCGCGCGGTCAGGGCGTCACGCGACGGCGATCTTGCGTCCGGAGAAGCGCCGGTGCATGCGGTGCAGCCAGCCGGTGTCGGTCAGGAACATCAGCGGGCACGCGCCGTCGACCACGTCGAGGTCGCGGGCCTGTGCGACCTTGACCGCCTCGGAGCTGACCGCGCCGGGCCCCGCTCCCTTGTGCAGCCAGATGTGGGTGATGCCGCGGTCGGCGCAGTCGCCGATGACCTCGGGCGACATGGCCGCCGGCACCATGATCAGCGCGCCGTCGACGTCGGGTAGCTCGGCGACCGTCCGGTAGCAGCGGTCGCCCTCGAGTTGATCCGCGTTCGGGTTGACCGGGAACATCTCGTAGCCGTGGTCGCGCATCGTCCGGTACACGGCGTTGTTGAAGGACCTCGAGTTGCGCGAGACGCCGACCAGTGCGATCCGCTTCCCGCTCAGGAACCGATCGATGGATGCTTGCGTGGGCATGCTTCGTCCTCCTCAGCTCGCGCCGACGTGTTCGACCTGGCGGTCGGCGTCGCGCAGCAGCGTGACCATCTCGTCGGTGTTCGCCCGGATGGCCTGGACGTTGTCGAACATGACCCGCGGCGGGAAGTCCTCGGGCATCTCGTCCATGTGCCTGCGCATCTTCTCCCACATGCTCGACTGCTCGCCGCAGTCACAGCGCTTCGCCGCAGCGGCGCACGCAGCGGCACACGCCACCGCGAGACCGCCACCGATGATCAGTTTCCGGTTCACGATCGTCCTCCTCACGACGCGCCGGATCGGTCGCGGGCGCGCAAACCGGCACGTCCACCCCTCATGCGACCACGGGTGACGGTTCGGCAACAGGGCACTACGTCCCAAGTGGGACGTGACGTCCAGCGTGGAGGCAACCCCCGACCCGGAGCGCTGCCCGCGTCGCCGGTTCGATCTCACTCGACTCGTCCCCGCGAACCGTGCGGCGACAAGCTGCCCTGCATGACGCGCACGATCGACACCGGAACCGACGACCTCCTCGCTCACGTCGACGGCAACGTCGGCGTGATCACCTTCAACCGGCCCGAGCGCCGGAACGCGCTCTCCGAGGGCATCTACCACGGCTTCGGCTCGGCCTTGCCCGTCCTGGCCGAGGACACCGACGTGAGGGTGGTGATGGTGACCGGCTCGGGCGGGGCGTTCTGTGCCGGCGGCGACGTGAAGGGCATGAACGAGGCCCACAAGGCGGGCGTGGGCCGACCCGGCCAGCCCGAGGGGCTGGAGGACCGGGTGGCGTACCTCCGGCACCGCCAGCGAGCGGTGTCGCTCGCCCTCCACCAGTTCGCCAAGCCGGTCGTGGCTGCACTGCCGGGCGCCGCAGCGGGCGCCGGCCTCTCGATCGCGCTCGCCGCGGACATCCGGCTCGCCGCCGAACGGGCGATCCTCGTGACGGCGTTCGCGGGCGTCGGCGCCTCGGGCGACTTCGGCGGGTCGTGGTTCCTGACCCAGCTCCTCGGCCCGGCCAAGGCGAAGGAGCTGTACTTCACCTCGCCGCGACTCTCGGCCGGCGAGGCGCTCGAGCTCGGCATGGTCAACCGGGTGCTCCCCGATGAGGGATTCGACCAGGCTGCGTTGCACTGGTGCCAGGACCTCGCCGAGCGAGCACCCATCGCGACCCGGCTCATGAAAGAGAACATCAACCGGGCGATCACCTGCGACCTGGCGACGGCGCTCGACGCCGAGGCGCCGAACATGATCCGCGCGATGTCGACCGAGGACCACCGCGAGGCCGCCGCTGCGTTCGTCGAGAAGCGTCAGCCCGTGTTCAGGGGCCGATAGCGCGCCACCCGACCCGCCGTGGGACGCTGGGTCCGTGCGAGGAGCGGAGACCCCGTGAAGGTCGGCGTGATCGGCGCCACCGGCTACGTCGGCGGCCGCCTCGTCCCCTACCTGCTCGCGGCCGGCCACGAGGTGCGGTGCGTCGTACGCACGCCGAGCCGCCTCGACCGCGTGGCGTGGCGGTCCGAGGTCGACGTTGTCGCGGCCGACGTCACCGACGAGGAGTCGCTCGTCCCGGCGTTCGAGGGCCTCGACGCGGTGTTCTACCTCGTGCATGCGATGGGGCTGTCGCACGACTTCGAGCAGACCGACCGGCTCGGCGCCGAGAACACGGCCCGGGCTGCCGAACGTGCCGGGCTGTCGCGGCTGATCTACCTCGGCGGCCTCGGTGACGACACCGGCAAGCGGCTGTCGGAGCACCTCGCCAGCCGCCACGAGGTCGGCCGGATCCTCGCCGCCGGCCCGGTGCCCGTGACCGAGCTGCGAGCGGCCGTGATCATCGGTTCGGGCAGCGCGTCGTTCGAGATGCTCCGCCACCTCGACGAGGTGCTGCCGGTCATGGTCTGCCCCCGCTGGGTCACGAGGACACGCTGCCAACCGATCGGCATCTCCGACGTGCTGCACTACCTCGTCGCCGTGCTCGACGCCCCCGGGTCGGTGGGCCGGGTGCTCGAAATCGGCGGGCCCGACGTCCTGACCTACAAGGACATGATGGACGCGTACGCGGACGCAGCAGGGCTCCGGCGACGCATCGTGATCCCCGTGCCGCTCCTCACGCCGCGGCTCTCGTCACACTGGATCAACCTCGTCACGCCGCTCCCCTACGGCCTGGCACGGCCACTGGTCGACAGCCTGATCAACGACGTCGTCGTCCGTCCCGACCACGACATCCGAACGATCATCGCCCACGAGCCGCTGACGCTGGAGGCCGCGATCCGGCGGGCGCTCACGCGTGTCCAGGATCTCCAGGTGTGGACGAGCTGGATGGACAGCAACGCGTCGGTCGGCCCGGCGAGCCCGCGCCCGCACGATCCGGACTGGGCCGGGGGGACGGTGCTCGAGGACGTCCAGACGGTCGACACCGACGCCTCGCCGGAGGCCGTGTTCGCCGCCGTACAGGGCGTGGGCGGCGAGCGTGGCTGGTACGTCGGCAAGCCACTCTGGGCGCTGCGGGGTTGGATCGACAAGCTCGTCGGCGGGGTCGGCATGCGTCGTGGCCGTCGTCACCCCGACGAGCTGCGGGTCGGCGATGCGCTCGACTTCTTCCGCGTCGAGGCCTTCGAGCCACCGCACCTGCTGCGCCTGCGCGCCGAGATGAAGGTGCCCGGTGCAGCGTGGCTGGAGTGGCGCGTCTCGACTGACGACGCGACCGGGCGGACCGTCCTGCGCCAGCTGGCCCGCTTCCACCCGCGCGGGATCGCCGGCCGCCTCTACTGGTGGGTGCTCCTCCCGCCGCATGCGGTGATCTGGCGGCAGCTGGCCCGACGACTCGTCGGCGCTGCGCAGGCCTCGTCGTCGAACCCCCGCCACGAGCCCTCGCGCGTCTCCTGACCCCACCGAGGTGAGAAGGATCGGCGGGAAGCCGGAATGACACCGTGATGGCGGCGTGATCGCCGACGAGCGTTCGACACCCATCGCCAGATCAGCGACGACGCGTTGGCAGGTACGGCGGCGACCATCACGATCCCGGGGCAGTCCACAACGACCGCTCTGCGACGATCTCCCGACGCGTTTTTACGACTAAACGACGCTAAGATGCCCGGATGCCGGCCGTCAGACATCCGCAGCACGACGGCGACATCATCATCGCCGGTGCCGGCTGCGCCGGCCTGAGTGCGCTCTGGCACCTCCTCCAGAGCCCGCTCGCCGACCGCCGGATCCTGATCGTCGACCGAACGATCGAACCACGCGACGACCGCACCTGGTCGTTCTGGGGCCCGCCCGATGCGCCCTTCGCGTGGCTCGCCGACCGGTCATGGCGCGACGTCGAGGTTCGGTTCCCGTCGTGGACGTCGACGCAGCGACTGGGAACGTGGCGCGGGCCTCGGCGCTATCACCGGGTGCGGAGCCGCGACTACACAGCGGCGATCCTTGCGCTCGCCGAGCGGCAGCCGAACGTCCGTCTCGTCCCGGCCGCCATGCTGGGCATCGACGACGAGCACGACGGCGCTCGGGTCAGGACCGCCCTCGGCGACCTCCGGGCACCCGTCGTGATGCAGAGCGTCGGCCGCCCGCCCGGCGGCCCACCGGCGCGCCATCCACTGCGCCAGCACTTCGGCGGGTGGGAGGTCAGGACCGAGCACCCGATCTTCCGCCCCGGGGTGGCGACCCTCATGGACTTCGATGCACCGCAGGACGACGGCACTGCGTTCTTCTACCTCCTGCCCGATGCAGCCGACCGTGCACTCGTCGAGTTCACGACCTTCTCGCGCCGACCGCGCGACCGCACGTTTTACGACCACCACGTTCGCGAGTACGTCGCCGACCATGGCGCCGGTGACGTCGCCGTCGAACGCACGGAGTACGGGTGCATCCCGATGGAGGATCGCTCCTGGCCACAACGATGCGGACACCATGTCTGGAACCTGGGCACCGTCGGCGGCATGACGAAGCCGACGAGCGGGTACACGTTCCAGCGGATCCACCGTCACTCCCGTCATCTCGTCGACACGATGGCGGCGACCGGTGACCCGGCCGAGCTGCCCGATCCGCCTCGTCGCTTCGCCTTCGGGGACCGGACGCTGCTCCACTTGCTCGATCACCGCCCCGAGCTCGGCCGCACCATCTTCGAGCGCCTCTTCCGCACGACGCCGATCGACCGCGTCCTCACGTTCCTCGACGAAGCGTCGTCCCTGGCACAGGACGCCCGCATGGTGGCCCACCTACCGCTCGGTCCGTTCCTCGCAGCCGCGGCCGCCGAGACCCGCGCCGCATGGCGCGACCTGCGGGAGCTCGACCGAGCGTTCGGCGACGCGGCAACGTCGATACAACTCGATCCGGCGCCTGACGTGCACGTTCGAGCCGAGCTGTTCGAAGCACCGGTCGGCGGCACCGTGGCGGCATGACCCGGCGACTCCATCCCAGCGCGCGTGCCGAGCTCGTCACCGGACCGCTCTTCTGGCCGTTGACCACGGCGACCGTCGCCACCGCGTTCCTGTCCGCGGCGCTCGAGCCCGACCCGGTGGTGTCGGCCACCATCGCCATCGCCGTCGTCGCGACGCTCGGGTTGCCGCACGGCGCGGCCGACCACGCGGTGATGCGAGCGATCACGGGCGTCTTCGATCCGGTGCGGTTCCACGTGCGGTACGTGGCGGGGGCCGCCGGCTACGCCGCGCTGTGGCTCACCGTGCCGGCGGTCGCGCTGATCGGCTTCCTGCTCGTCTCGGCCCACCACTTCGGCCAGTCGGACCTCGCACACCTCCGGCAGGACGGCAGCCGCATGCTCCAGTGGTCGCGGGGTGTGTTCGTCGTCGCCGTCCCGCTCGTCGCCCACACGACGGCCGTCGGGCCGATCGTCGAGCGGCTCGCGGGCGTCGATCCGTCGACATGGTCGTGGCTCGCGGCGAGTCGCCCGGTCGTGATCGCGCTCCTGATCGGGCAGCATCTCGCCGCCGTCGCATTCCTGCTCCGGCGCACCCCCGCCCTCCGCCTCCGGCAGCTCGTGGTGACCATCTCGCTGACGACGCTGTTCGTCGCGGCCGACCCACTGATCGGGTTCGCCGTGTACTTCGGGGCGTGGCACTCGCTGGGCCATCTCATGACGCTGTCGAGCGTGGTCGGCACCGGCGGCCGGCCGATCGTCGACGTGGTGCGAATCGCTGCGCCACGGACGCTCGTCGTCGCCGTGCTCGCCGCCGCGGGGGCCGCGCTCTGTGTCGTGGCCGGGCGGGCGGACTTGATCGTGCCGTCGGTGTTCGTGATGCTCAGCCTGGTGACGGTGCCGCATGCTGTGGTCGTCGAGCGCATGTGGCGTGACGACCGCAGCGCGGTCACCGACCAACCGCTCGTCGCCACGCGCTGAACGACGAGATCGGGCCGCCCGTCGGCGTCGCCAGCCAGGGCCAGGGGTGCACCTCGGCCGGCGAGATCGCACCGGCTCGACGGCGAAAGCCCGGCACGGGCGCGAACGTCACGGCGACGCGCCGCCCGCCGAGCACGGCCACCGGGTCACCGAGCCAGAGCTCGACACCGCGGGTGAGCGCCCGCTCGGCGAGCGTCTCCACGAGGAACACGAGGCGCTTCGACGACAGTTGGAGACGAGCGAGCAGCGGCTCGTCGAACACGAACACCACCGGGAGATCCGGGCGCGCAACCGACGCCGGGTCCTCCGCACCGAGCGACTCAGCCGTCAGCCACACGGCCTCGGCCACGCCCCCGCCGCGGCGCTCGACGTCGTCAGGGCCGCGTGTGCGGCGCACGTCGGGGTCGAACCGAACGGCAGGGTTGCGCTCGACGGGAACGAAGGCCGGATCGTCCGGCCACGCCTCGATGGGACAGTCGTCCCGACGCTCGCAGCCGTCGCAGAGACCCGGCGCCCGCCGACGGACCTGCGACCGGCTGAACCCGTAGTGCTTCGACGATCCCACCCCGGCCGTCCACTGCCAGCCGAGTCGATTCGCCGCACGCGAGCCGTCGAGGAGGTGACGGAAGAAGGCGTCCTCGCCGCTGCGCCAGTCCGCGGCCTCGCGCACCGCCCAGTGGCTCGCGAGCCACATCCGCGATTGGTTGACGAGCCAACCGTCCCGCTCGAGCTCGGCGAGGTTCGCGTCCAGGCACGCCATCGAGCGGTCCCACGCGGCGGGCGCCGGCGAGTCGGCGGACGACCCGTCGAGCTCCCGCCGAACACCGCGTCCGGTTGCCGCCCCCAGCCGTGCGTACCAGTGCCGGGCGTACTCCTGCCAGAGCAGCTCGTCGCGGAACTTGGCGACGTCGCGCGCTGGCCCTCCGGCGACATGGCGCCAGACGTCGGGCAGCGTGAGCAGCCCGTGGCGGATGTACGGCGACAGACCGGACGCACCGCGTCGCGCCGTCGGCCGGACCTCGTTACGACGGGACGCATAGCCGGCGACGTCGAACGCCGCGAGGGCCGCATCGGCTGCGCTCTGACCACCGCGGAATCGCTCCGATCCGCGAGCTGCGTCGCCCGCCACATGGACCAGATGGCGGTCCACGAACGCCTCGGCGGCCGCACGGCCGGGTCGGGGTACCGGCAACCGGTTCACGAGGGCCTCCGCCGGATGCGGATCGGCCCCCTGGCCGTCGAGGGGTCGACGACGCGGCCGCCCTGCGTGATCTCGACCAGCCCGGCGGCCACGAGCCGCCGCGCGGCCCTCCTGGCCGACTCCATGAGCGCACGCCAGTCGTCGAGGTCACGGCGTTCGGCGACGAGACGAGCGGCTTCCGACGGACAGATCGTGGCTCCACGTCGCCGCTCCAACAGCAACTCGGTGACGGCGTTCTCGAGGTCCCGATCGACGGCGTCGACGCGACGACGACGGCACGCCGCCGAGCAGTAGCGGACGTCATCCCAGCTGCCGGCCCACTTGGCACGCCACTCGATGGTCCGGCCGCACGACGAGCACGTCGTCGGCGCACGACCGCCCGGTGCGGGTCGGCGCCGGCCACTCGCCGAGGTCCGGTTCGTCCGCGATCGGGCCATCAGCGGGCGATCGCGAGCCGCTCGAGGCGACGGAGCGCGCTGCGGCACACGACTGCGTACGGCGCCGCCCAGACCGGCACACCGAACCCGACGCGGCACCCGTGTTCGGTACGGACCACGCGATGATCCGTCGCTGGCACGTGGGCGATCGACCAGCGCCAACGGTGTCCGGGCTCGAACGCGGTCACGGAGAACGGGAAGCTGACACCGGGCGTCGTGCGCACCGAACCCGTCGAGCCGAGCTCGAACACGTCGCCGTCGAGCGATGCGTCGGAGACCGATGGTCCCCAGGCCGACCAGCGCGAGACATCGGTGAGCAGGTCCCACAGGGCCTCGGGCGGCGCCTCGATGTCACGCTCGACCCACATCACCCGCATCGGCCTATGCGGCCCGGCTGCGGGCGGTGCGGGCACGGTCGATGAGCTCGTCGAGGCTTCGACCGGGAGCCCCGACGATCGTCGGGACGCCGGCTTCGCCCAACTCGCCTGCGACCTCCGTCGCAGCGAGCAACGTCGACGGGTTGGTGACCGTCAGCACCGCAACGTCCACGTCGTGGTCGGCGCAGAAGCCGACCAGCTCGGCCGGCGGCATGTCGGCACCGAGGTGATGAACGTGCCAGTTGTCGTCGCGCAGCGCAAGCGCCGCCATGCTCGTGGGGAGGGAATGCCGGTCGCCCGCGACTGCGGCGACCATCGCCGTCCCTCGGCGGCGACCGCGCGGGTTGGGCGCCAGCTCGCCGAGGATCCGCTCGGTGATCGCCGCAGCACGGTGCTCGACCCAGATCGTGAGCTCACCGTCGTGCCACGCCTGCCCGATGTGGCGCAGCGGCGGCACGAGCACGTGCTGGGCGACGTCTCGCACCGACGCGCCCTCGTCGGCGAGCTTGCCGGCGATCTGCCGAGCCGCCGCCTCGTCGCCCGCGACCATCGCATCGTGCATCCGCTCAGCGGCATGGTCGAGCCGGCGCCGGCTGGGCGCCTCGGGTGAGCGCGGCGTGCTGCGCCGCTGCTCGACGGCCTCGAGATCGGCACGCGACACGACGTATCGACCGTTCACCATGGCGGCGGGCAGCTTCCCGGTCCGCACCCACCTGTACGCCGTCTGATAGTGGACGCCGAGCTCGTCGGCGGCCTCGTGCAGATCGAGCTGCGGAGTCTGAGCCATGCGGTGAGTGTACCGATGGAACGGAAAATCGGACTCATCCAGAGTAAATACAACTGAACGTTGCTAATATCGCCCTCGGCGTCGACGACGGCGTCACACCCACCCCAACCCGACAGCAAGGGAGCGTCCCATGGACTTCACGTTGAGCGAGGGCCAGTACAACCTCGTCTACAACTCCTTCTCATTCGTCATCGCCAGCATGGGCGCTGCGCTCGTGTTCTTCCTCCTGATGAGGAGCCGCGTTGCGCCGCGCCATCGCATGGCCTTGACGTTGTCGACCCTGGTGGTCGGCATCGCCCTCTACCACTACGTACGCATCTTCGGCTCGTGGTCCGACGCGTTCAGCTTCACCGACGGTCGCTACGTCCAGGACGGTGAGCCGTTCAACGAGGGCTATCGCTACGTCGACTGGCTGCTGACCGTGCCGCTGTTGCTGGCGGAGCTCGTCGTGGTCCTGAAGCTGTCGAAGAACACGACTCGCAGCATGCTCATCCGGCTCTCGATCGCCGCCGTCGCGATGATCGCGCTCGGCTGGCCCGGCGAGGTGTCGGATCCGGACTCGACCGCCCGCACGCTCTGGGCCGTCGCATCGACGATCCCGTTCATCTACATCCTCTACGTGCTCTTCGTCGAGCTCGGCCGCTCGCTGGGCCGCCAGAGCCCGAGCGTCCGCAAGACGCTCGACGGCATGCGCTACATCCTGCTCGCGACGTGGGGCGTGTACCCGCTCGCCTACATGGCGCCGTCGGTCATCGACGACGCTGCCGCAGCCGAGGTGGCACGCCAGGTCGGCTACTCGATCGCCGACGTGCTCGCCAAGCCGCTGTTCGGCCTGCTGGTGCTGGCGATCGCCCTGTCCAAGAGCCGTGACGAGGGCTACGTCGAGGCCGGCGACGACGCCGGCGCCGACAGCCGGGTCGCCGTGCCGGACGACGCCGGCGACCTCGTCGAGGCCTGACCGTTCCCACACCGGGCCCCGCCACCCGCGCCTCCTGGGGTGGCGGGGCCCCTCCTCGAAAGGTTTGCCATGCGATTGGTGCTCCAGGACCGCTCACCCCTCGAATCTCCGCCTGGCCGGTTCGCTTGCGAGCCGTTCTACGCCGAGACGATGACGCTGCTGCGAAGCGTCCGCGATCACGACTTCGAGACGCTGGCCTGGCTCTGCGACGACGACTTCGGCATCGTCGACATCGGCGTCGACGGCAACGCCCGCCCGATCCGCACCCGCCTCGAGTGGGAGCGGTGGTTCAACGAGCTGTTCGCCACGCTCGACACGATGGCGGCAACGACCGACTCCGAGATCCTCGACTACCGAGCGATCAGAACCGACGACCTCGGCTACTCCGTGCTCGACTTCCGGCAATCGCTGACGGCGAACGGAACAACTGCGACGTTCGACTGTGTTGCGACCATCATCTGGAAGCGCACACCCCACGGCTGGCGCGAGGCGCGCTGGCATGCGTCGGTCGTCGCGGCCGACGTCCCGGCGGAGCTGCGGGCGGCATGACGGCGACCGACCAGTTGCCTTGGGCGGATCCCGCCGACTGGAAGAGCAGAGCGGTCTGCCACGGCAAGCTCCACCTCTTCTTCGCCAAGAAGTCCGAGCGACCCGAAGCTCGCGCACGCCGGGAAGCCAAGGCGAAGCGGCTCTGCGACGTCTGCCCGGTGATGGACGAGTGCCGCCAGTACGCCCGGGACAACCGTCTGTACGGCTTCTGGGGCGGCGAGAGCGAAGAAGCGCGCCACCGCGCCGGCTACACGCTCAACGCACCGATCGGTGTCCGACCGACCGAGGACGGCGAGTCGGTCGCGAGCTGATCAGGCTCGCTCGGCCAGGACGAGCGCGACGTCCCCGCCGTCGCTCGTGTAGGTCTCGATCGTCGCCAGCCCGGCTCCGGCCAGCTCGGCGTCGATCTGCTCGAGGGTGAACTTCGTCGAGACCTCGACGCGGAGCTCCTCGTCGCGAGCGAAGTCGACGTCGATGCCCGCCCCGGGGATCCGAACGTGCTGATCACGAAGCGCTCGCACACGGATGTCGACGCGGCGGTGGACCGGATCCCATAGGCCGACGTGCTCGAAGGCGCTGACGTCGAAGTCGGCTGCGAGCTCGCGGTTCATGACCTCGAGCAGGTTGAGCGAGAACTGGGCGGTGACGCCCTGCTGGTCGTTGTAGGCCGCGAGGATCCGATCGACCGGCTTCATCAGGTCGATGCCCAACAGGAACGTGCCACCCGCCCGCAACCATCCCGCCACCGACCGCAGGAACCGCGCTCGCTCGGGTGGGTAGAAGTTGCCGATCGTCGAACCGAGGAACGCCATCAGCGGCGTGCCGTCGTCGGGCACCCGGTCGAGGTGCTCGTTGAAGTCGCCGACCACACCGTGCACGGCGAGCCCCGGATAGCGCTCGGCGAGCTCGACCGCTGCGTCGTGCAGCGTCTGCTCGCTGACGTCGACCGGCACGAACCGACGGAGCCGGCCTGCGGCCGCGAGCGCGTCGAGCAGCGTCCTCGTCTTGTCCGACGTGCCCGACCCGAGCTCGACGAGCGTGTCGGCGCCGGCGCGGGTCACGATGGCGAGGGCGTCGCGCTGGAGGAGCGACCGCTCGGCCTCGGTCGGGTAGTACTCGGGCAGCCGGGTGATCCGGTCGAACAGCTCGCTGCCGCGGTGGTCGTACAGCCAGCGCGGGTCGAGGCGCCGCGGCCGGCCCTCGAGACCGACGCGAACCTCGTTGGCGAGCGTCATCGACCACCAGTGCTCGCCGAGGTGGCGCTCGATGACGGGTTCGATCGGGACGTCGTCGACGACGCTGTCGACGTGGGGGGTGGTGACCGTCATGGTGTGCCTCCGTCGGCGAGACGCACGCCGGAGACCATCCAGCGGGCGTGTGGGGGGAAGAAGTTGCGGTAGGTCGGGCGGGCGTGGCTGGGCGGCGTGTACGACGAGCTGCCGCGGAGCACCATCTGCCCCGACATGAACTTGCCGTTGTACTCGCCGACCGCGCCGGCGGCAGGCTCGAATCCGGGGTACGGCAGGTAGGCCGAGGCGGTCCACTGCCAGCACTCGCCGAACGCCTGTCGGACCTGTGGTGCCTCGTCCTGCACCGCGGCGGCTCGTGGTTGCAGCGCGTCGAGGTCGAACGGGCGCGAGCTGAATCCGAGCGACAGCGCTCGCTCCCACTCGAGCTCGGTCGGGAGCCGCTTGCCCGCCCATCGGGCGTAGGCGTCGGCCTCGTAGTAGCTGACATGACAGACCGGCTCGTCGGGGTCGAGCGGACGCGTGCCGGCCAGCGTGTGCACCGACCAGCCGTCACGCTCGGGCACCCAGTAGAGCGGCGCCGCCCACCCCTGCGAACGGACCGCGTGCCAGCCGTCGGACAACCAGAGGTCGGCGCGCCGGTAGCCGCCGTCGTCGATGAATGCACGCCACTCCCCCGCGGTGACCAGCCGGTCGGCCAGCCGGTACGGGTACAGGTACGCGCAGTGGCGGGGTGACTCGTTGTCGAACGAGAACCCGGAGCCCGCCCAGCCGAACTCGGACAGACCCCCGTCGACATCGAGCCAGCCGAGCGGCGTCGCCGCCCGCGGGTGGGTGCGTTCGGGTCGATACACCGGCTGCAGCGGGTTGATCGACAAGACGTGCTTGATGTCCATCAGCAGGAGCTCCTGGTGCTGCTGTTCGTGGTGCAGACCCAGCACGGTCAGGTCGGCCACCGCCGACCCGTCCCCGCCGAGCTCGCTCGCCAGCAACTCCTCCATCGACGCATCGACCGCAGCCCGGTAGCTGCTGATCTCGTCGACGCCCGGCCGGCTGAGCAGACCCCGCTGGGCACGAGGGAACTGCGGTCCGACCCCCTCGTAGTAGCTGTTGAACAGCTCGCGATACCGCGGATCGAACGGCGAGTGATCGGCCGCGAAGCACTCGAGCAGGAACGTCTCGAAGAACCAGGTCACGTGGGCGCGGTGCCACTTCGTCGGGCTGACGTCGGGCATCGACTGGATCGACTGGTCCTCCGCAGTCAGCGGTGCTGCAAGCGCCTCGGTCAGCGATCGGGTCGCCCGGTACGCCTCGACGAGATCGGTGGTCGCACCGGGGGAACCAGCGGGCCGAGCGGGTGATTCCGGGCTGGCGGCGGTGAGGGGGCTGCCCATGGGACCCACCCTGGTGGTCGGTCGATCCGATCGCATCGCCCGAACTCGGGAATTCACCCACCCGCGCGGTGGATCACCCGTCGGGGATCAGGCCCAACCGGCGGGCGGTCTCGACGATCTCGGCCTGGGTCGACGCGCCGAGCTTGTGGCGGATCGACGTGAGGTGGGTCTTCACCGTGTTCTCCGAGACGAACAGCTGGTTGGCCAGCTCCTTGCGGGGCAGCCGGTGCGGGAGCAGGCGAAGCACGGCGAGCTCGCGCTCGGTGAGCTCGACGGCCCCGGGCGGCAGGTGCTCGGGGTCGACCTCGACGAAGCGGGTGTCGTTGCGCGTCTCGCGAATGAGGCCGGCGAGGTAGTCGCCACCGCGGCTGCCCAGCGCCTCGTTGGCCCGGCGCAGCCGTTCGCGGACACGGTCCATGTCGCCGAGCCGGTGGGCGATGCGCGCCTGCAGGCAGAACACGAGCACCAGCATCAGTGGCTCGATGCCCGCAGCTGCGATCTGCTCGGCGCGCCGGGCGTGGCCGTCCGCATCGCCGACGCGGCCGGTCGCGAGCGCAACGCGGCCCTTGGCCACCAGCGCCAGCGCCGGCTGGTGGAAGCGCTCGGTGACCGGGCTGTCGACGAACCCGAGCGCCAGGTCGGCGAGCCGCTCGGCCTCGTCGAAGGAGTCGCCGTCGGTCGACGCGATGAATGCCAGGCCCGAGTAACCGGACATCACCGGGTGGGCGTGCTGGGCCTCGAGCCCGGCGCGCACCGCGGCGAGGTGCGGCTCGCGATCGAGATCACCCGAGAGCAGCATGGCGAGGCCGAGCGCGGCGTGCGACTCCGTGGCGATGACCGACTCGGACTCATCGATCAGCTCCATCGTCTCGACGGCGGCCGCCAGCGAGCCGCGGACGTCGCCCTGGTGTCGCCGGAGGTGCGACTGGAGCGACGTGACCTGGGCCCGGATGTCGGGTGGGTCCGGCGGGGCGTCGTCGGGCGGGTCGAGCCACTGCTCGATCTCGTCGTAGCGGCGGACGTTGAGCGCCGCCCACGCCGCCGAGAGCCGGAGCGTCGGGTCGTAGCGGCAGCGGTCGACCCCGTACAGATCGAGCCAGTCGGCCACGGTCGCGAACAGCCCGCGCTGTGCGTACTGGATCGTGTTCTCGGTGATCGCCCGCCGGGCGAGCTCGAAGTCGCCCGCCGCCACTGCGTGGCGCACCACCGCCGACGGCTCGTCGCGCTCGAGGTACCACTGCGCGGCCATGCAGTGCAGCTTCCTCACCCTGGCGGGGTCCAGCTCGTCGGCCTTGCCGAGGAGGAACTGGCGGAACAGCGGGTGGTACTTGTAGAGCTCGAGCTCGGGGTCGACCAGCTGCGTGAACACGTGGTTGCGGGCCAGCTCGCGGATGATCGCCAGGCTCCCGGCCCGACCGGTGAGCTCGTCGCACAGCGCCGGGTCGAGCTCGTCGAGCAGGCTGGTCTCGACGAGGAACCGCTGCACGTCATCGTCCTGGGCGTCGAGCACCTCGGCGGCGAGGAAGTCAGCGAGGTCGGGCTGCCCGACCGTGAGCGACCGGACGATCTCGTCGGGCGGTCGACCGGGGCCCGCGGAGACCGAGAGCATCAGCAGCGCGGTGACCCAACCCTCGGTTCGGGTCACGATGTCGACGACCAACTCGGGGTCGATCTGACCGTCGAACAGCATCGTCGCCTCGTCGAGCGTGAAGGCGAGTGCGTCAGCACCGACTTCGAGCAGTGCACCGCGGCTGCGCAACCGGCCGATCGGCAGCTGCAGGTCGGACCGCGTGCTGAACACCAGCGTCAGGTTGCGGGGTGGATGGAGTGCGATGCGGGCGATCGCATCGAGCGTGTCGGTGTGCGCGACCTCGTGGAGGTCGTCGAACACCACCAGGACGGGCTCGTCGCTGCGCTCGATCAGCCCGATCAGCTGGTCGATCACCCACTGGAGGTGGTCGGGCTCGAGCATGTCGAGCAGGTCCTCGAGCTGCTCGGGATCGCTCACCAGGGCGGCACAGACGTGCGTCCAGAACCTGATCGGGTCGTTGTCGGCGCCGTCGACGCTCATCCATGCGAGCCGGGCCCGCATCGCGTCGGCCGCCTGCAGCAGCAACGTCGTCTTGCCGTAGCCGGCCGGAGCGCGGAGCAGCCAGACCGGCTCGTCCGACTCGACCAGACGATCGACGAGGCGTGGGCGCTCGATCGCACCGCGATGGAGGCGCGGCGGCATCGTCTTGGATCGGATGAAGCGTTCGACCACAGCTGCCATCAGTCTCGGTCCCACCGGCGCGAACGGGGTCACCCGCTCGCGGCAATCACCCGTCGAGCAGCCGCCTGAGCTTGGGGCCCGGCACGGGTCGGGCACCGGGGTGCTCGATGACCCACGCCGAGATCTTGGTGGCGAAGCGGGCCGCCTCGACCGCCGACGACCCGGTCAGGAACTTGGCGAGGAACCCACCGGCGAAGGAGTCGCCCGCCCCCGTGGCGTCGACGAGGTTGTTGGTGGCCGGCGGGATGTGGTGCGGCTCGCCGTCGAGCCACACGAGCGCTCCGTCGGCGTCGAGCTTGAGGATGACGAGCGCCGACGGGTACAGCAGGTCGAGCTCGCGGGCGATCTCCTCGGGCTCCTTCACCCCGGTCAGCACGGTGCCCTCCTCCTTGTTGGGGAGGAACACGTCGATGTCGAGGTCCCGGGTGACCGACAGGAAGGCCTCGACGCCCATCTCCTCGATCATCTGGAACGACGCCGGATCGAACGACAGCGTCGCGCCGGCGCCCTGCGCAAGGCGAGCCGCAGCCCGGGCGGCCGATCTCGGCGGATCGGTGAAGAACGACCATGCGGTCAGATGGAGATGCCCCGCACCTGCCAGCACGTCCCTGGGCAGCTCGCTCGGCAGCAGGTAGAAGTCGGCGCCATGGCCCGAGACCATCGAGCGCTCGCCCGTGTGGTCGACGAAGACGGCGACCGAGCCCGTGAGATTGGCGTCGGACTCGACCAGGTGGTGCTCGACGTGCTCGCCGTCGAGGTTCTCGACCGCGAGCTGGCCCATGCGGTCACGACCGATCTTGCCGACGAAGTGGGTGGACAGCCCGCATCGCGACGCCCAGACCGCCACGTTCGCGGCGCTGCCACCCGGCAACAGCATCACCTCGCCGAACGTGTCACCGCCCCGGAGCAGCTCGGTGTTGGTTCGGATCAGCACGTCCCAGGCGAAGTCGCCGAGGACGCACAGCGGGCGATCGGGCACGCCGCAACGGTACCGTCACCGCGTGTTCACGGTGGGCGCGATCATCCTCGGCATCGTCGCCGCGTTCGTCGTCGGCGCGTCGAAGACCGGTGTGCCGGGCGCCGCGCTCGTCGCGGTGCCGATGTTCGCGGTCGTGTTCGAGGGCCGCCTGATCCCCGGGGCGACCCTGCCGGTGCTGCTCGTCGCAGACGTGTTCGCCGTCGCCTGGTACCGCCAGCACACCCGCTGGGATCTGCTCCGGCCGCTCGCGACCTGGGTGGCGCTCGGCTTCGCCGCCGGCGTGGCGTTCTTCGTGATCGCCGGCGACGCCACCCGCACGCTCGAGGTGGGGATCGGCGGCATCGTGCTGCTGATCGTGCTCGTGCAGCTCTGGCGCCTCGTCCGCGGGCAACCGCACCGTGAGGCCGACACGGCGACGGCCGCGATCTACGGCACGGGCGGCGGCTTCACGACGTTCGTCGCGAACGCCGCCGGCCCGATCATCAACACGTATCTCGCCGGTCTGAAGCTGCCCAAGCACGAACTGGTCGGCACGTCGGCATGGCTGTACCTCGCCGTCAACGTCGCCAAGATCCCGCTCTACCTGGCCCTCGGCGAATGGAGCGACGGCGGCCGCTTCTTCACCGCCGACAGCCTGCTGTACGGCGCGATCGTGACCCCGGCCGTCGTCGCCGGCGTGTTCGCCGGCCGCGTGCTGTTCCGCCGGATCCCGCAGCAGGCCTTCCTGGTCGTCGTGCTGGTCCTCTCCGCGGCAGGTGCACTGAACCTGCTGGTCTGAGCTACCGTCCGCGCTCGATGGACGAACGACCGAGCGTTGACTTCCCGGACGGATTCCTGTGGGGCGCCGCCACTGCGGCCTACCAGATCGAGGGCGCCGTGGCCGAAGGTGGCCGCGGCCCGTCGGTGTGGGACGACTACTCCCACACCCCCGGACGGACTGCGAACGGCGACACCGGCGACGTCGCCTGCGACCACTACCACCGCCTCGAGTCCGACGTCGCGCTCATGGCCGAGCTCGGCCTGCGGTCCTACCGGTTCTCGATCTCGTGGTCGCGGGTGCTCCCCGAGGGTCGTGGCCGGGTCAACGCCGAGGGACTCGCGTTCTACCACCGGCTCACCGAGCTGCTGCTCGCCCACGACATCGTGCCGAACGCCACCCTGTTCCACTGGGACCTGCCGTCCGCGCTCGAGGCGACGGGCGGCTTCCGCAACCGCGACACCGCGAAGTGGTTCTCCGACTACGCCGCGCTGATGGTTCGCGAGCTCGGCGATCGGGTGTCGATGTGGGCGACGTTCAACGAGCCCTGGTGCTACGCCTACCTCGGCCATGCGGCAGCCATGCACGCGCCTGGTCTCACCGATGACGCCGCGGCCGTCGCCGTTGCGCACCACGAGCTGCTCGCGCACGGGCTCGGCGTCGAGGCGATGCGCGCCGAGCGCAGCGACCTCGAGCTCGGCATCGTGCTCAACCCGTCGGGCATCGTGGCCGAGGGGTCACCCGCCGCCCCGGAGGACTCGATCCGGTCGATCGACGGCCTGCACAACCGCTGGTGGTTCGACGGCGTGCTGAACGGCGCCTACCCAGCCGACGTCCTCGACGATCTCGGGCCGCTCGGGGCCGTCATCGAGCCCGGCGACATGGAGCAGATCGTGCAGCCGATCGACTGGATGGGCATCAACTACTACTTCGAGATCCTCGTCCGCGGCCTGCCGGCCGACGGATCGGCCCGTGCGCTCCGCCAGTACCCCACGGTCGCGAGCATCGCCGAATCGCCGACCCGACCGGTCCACACCGACATGGGATGGCCGATCACGCCCGAGGGCTTCACGGCCTTCCTGCAGCGGCTGCACCGGGAGTACCCCGACCTGCCGCCGATCTACATCACCGAGAACGGCGCGGCCTACGACGACCCCGTCGTCGACGGCCGTTGTGCCGATCCGCGCCGCATCGACTACCTCGACCGTCACCTCCGGGCACTCCGGGACGCGATCGACTCGGGTGTCGACGTGCGCGGGTACTACCAGTGGTCGCTGTTCGACAACTTCGAGTGGGCGCTCGGCTTCGACAAGCGGTTCGGGATCGTCCACGTCGACTTCGACACGCTGGAGCGCACCCCGAAGGACTCGGCGCACTGGTACCGCGACGTCATCAAGGCCAACGCCCTCCCGGCACGGGCCGGTTGACGCCCAGTCGAGACGTCGGCGACGGCCACGAAGCGGGCCGTGCCCACGGCAGCTCCCGCGGGAAGAGCCTCGGGGAGTTGACAACCTGGGTTGACAACGACGGCTCGTCCAGGGCCGAAGCGTCAACCGAAGTTGTCAACTCGCCGATCAGGACACCCTCCATCGGGATCACCCGAATCCCGACCCAATGCGCGGCGGGTGCAAACCAGCCCGAGGGCGGGGTGGTGTCAGCGGGCCCACCCACAGGCGAGAACGGTATGGGGGTCGTAGTAGACGTACTCGTCGGCGATGAGGCCTTCGTCGTCGAGGTCCCAGACAGCGCCGATGCGCATGGTGCAGTTGTCGCCGCCCGCGGTCATCGTGAGGTCATGGGTCGCACCTGGGCCGAGGCCGCTGGCGAATCCCTCGGTGACCTCGAGCGTGAGATCGGGGTACGTTTCGAAGAGCAGCGCATACCAGTCCTTGATCTCCTGTCGTGACTGCCTGTCACCGGCGAAGCCATCGTGGCGGCTGGATTGATACTGATAGAGCTGAGCAAGAGCGTCGGGGTCTGCTGTAGCCCAGGCTGATTCGAGTCGGTCGATGAAGTCTTCGGCGGTGGCCGCCTGGCCCGCGAGATCAGTCCCTCTCCGCTCCGGATCCGCAAATCCGATGGCGGCGGCCGTCTCCATCGGAAGTGTGCGTGCTGCTTCGAGCCCGATCCGGTGCATCAGCTCTGTTGCCAGGCCGTCGCTGATCGGGAGGTGTCGAATCACGCGAGGCTTGGTCGGCAACTGGCCGGCGTCCGGCAGATCGCGATAGATGCCGTTGCAGCTGCCGGCTGTCAGCGCGCCGCCCGTATTCACGTAGACCGCGTCGATCGGCCAGCTCTCGCACAGCGTCCCGGCGGCGCCGAACGACGAAAAGAACGCCCCAACGGATGGATTGAGGCTGGGAACGATGGGATCGATCACACGGGCACCGAGATGGAACTGCGCCAGGTACAGTTCGCGATCCGGCGCGTTGAACCCGGCCGCTACGTTCGTGCCGATAGCTGTCGGCGCCTCGACGGACGCGGAGATCTCCCGGGCGGACATGGCAAACACCGAAGTCGGTTCCGCGGTCGTCCCAACCGTTGCGGCTGGCTCTGACGACGGCTCGTCGACCGTGTCGATGGCGTCCCCGTCAAGGCCCACTGCGGTGTCCTCGACGGCTGCGCTGGTGGGGGTCGTCGTGTCTTCGGACTCGTCGTCGGCGTCACCGCCGCATGCCGCCAGCAACAGCGACATCGCAGCAGCGATCTCGACGAGATCTCTCGAGTGTCGCATCGCTCCTCCTCTTGTTCGTTCGCTCAACGCGTCGGACACGACGAGGTGGCGACGCGTCAAACCCATCGCCGCTTCCAGTTCGAGCCTCCCACTGCGCTGGTCGGCTGTGAAGAGTCGTTCGTACCCGCCGAGACCCACGATGCACCGGTCGCGGCACGCACACCGTGACGCAGGGTCGGTCAGCGTGCTGCCTCCGGACTGCGCATCACGCTCAGGAACGCTGAACCGAGACGGTGGCTCGTGTGCAGACGCGCACGATCAGCTGACCGATCCTCGATCGACGATCCACTGCGTCGGCTGGCCGGTCACGGTCGAGATGTGATCGAAGTCAGCGTCGTAGTGAAGCACGGTGAGCGAGGCTGACTCGGCGACGGCAGCGATGAGCAGATCGGGCACCTTGCGTCCTCTCAAGCCGCCGTCGGCCAGCGCCCGCTGGACCTGACGTGCACGATCGAAGTGATGGGCCTCGACGTCGACGCGACGAAACACCCCGATGGCAGCCGACAGGCGATCCCAGTCGTCGCCGCTTCGCGCGGAGAAACCGATCTCGAGATCGGTCATGGTGGTTCGGGCCAGACCGGAACCGTCGAGTTCCTCGATTCGCCGAACGATCGTCGGCTCGCGCAGGCGAGTGAGGACGCTGGTGTCGAGCAGGAACATCAGTGCCAGGCTTCGGCGCGGTCATCCAGATCTGCCTCCGACAGGGTCGAGAGCGCAGACGAGAGCTCGGCGGTGCGCTCGCGTGCTGCGGTTCGCAGCGCCTCGTTCACGGTGTCCTTGATCGTTGAGGTGCCGAGCCTCGCGCGAGCAGCATCGAGTGCGTCGTCGTCGACATCGATCAGGCGCTTGGTCACAGACGCAGTATATACCAGCACTAATCCAAGATATACACGCGACGAGCCGGCTCGGTACGGGCGCCCGGGCACACCCGCACGCCAGCTCGTCAACGGCACGTCGGCTCCGGCGGTTCCTCACGAGAACATGCGACACCCGCCCGAGCGAGTCGGTCAGACGCCAAGCCTGCGCTTCGGGACGTTGGACGGTGTCGAGCCGGCCGTCGAGCAGTCAGAGTGACGGCATGGGCTTCGTGCTCTTCTACATCCCGGGTGTCGCCTACCGCCGCACCGCGCAGCGGCACTTCTCGCTGCGGTTCCCGGATCGCTCAGGGGACCTCTGGGACTCTTCGCGTGCGTGGCAGTCACGATTGGCACCGAGCCGCCCTCGTCACTCGGCGTCGGTGAACCTGATGATGCGGCACATGGAGTGGGGTTGCGCGCTCTACCGCGCCCTGCAGGACGACGGCGTCGATCGAGCCGAGGCGGGCTCGCTGGTGGAGTCGATCATGTCGGACGTCTACAGACCCGTGCCATCCGTGCTGTACAAGATCTCACGGCTTCGCAGCTCCCGGCATGCGACCAGGGTCGAGTGGCTCCTGCTGCGCGTGATCAGCCGCCGCGTCTTCTCCGCCCCGTTCGTTCATCGGTATCTCGACTCGGACGACGGCGTGGCCTGGGACGTCACGTGCTGCCCCTTCGCCGACTACTTCGTGGAGCAGGGCGTTCCCGAACTGACTCCGCATGCAGCGTGCAACCTGGACCATCGAGCGGCGGAAGCGATCGGTGTCGAACTCGTCCGCACTCAGACCATCGCAGAAGGTGCCGAGCACTGCGACTTCAGGTGGAAGATCCCGGCGTGAGGCCGGTCAGACGCAACGACCCGATGCGTGGGCGTCAGCTGACGTCGAGTAGGTCGACGACGAAGATCAGGGTCTCGTTGGGCGCGATGACGCCGCCGGCACCCTGCGCGCCGTAGCCCATGTCGGGCGGGATGTGGAGGGTGCGACGCCCACCGACCTTCATGCCGGCGACACCTTCGTCCCACCCGGCGATGACCTGGCCGGCGCCGAGCCCGAACCGGAACGGCTCCATGCGGTCCCACGAGGCGTCGAACTGCTGCCCGGTCGACCAGGACACACCGACGTAGTGGACGCTGACGGTCTGTCCGCTGGCCGCCTCGGCACCCTCGCCGACCACGTCGTCGATCTTGACCAGCTCGGTGGGCGGAGCGGTCTCGGGCACGGTGACGTCTGGCTTGCGCATGGCTCGCACCGTACCGCCGCTACTTCCCGATCGCTGCGACCAGACCCTCGGGGTCGGCGACGCTCACCCACAGCGCCGAGTGCGGCTTGAACCCGATGACCTTCGGCACCCGCTCGACGAACTCGATGCACACGCCGCGCTCGTGGTTGGTGCCGAACGTGATGCCGTCGTCCGAGAAGCTGAGTCGCAATCCGACCGCCGTGTACCACCGGTGCGGACCACTGATCTCGGTGTGATCGACGTTGTCGAGAGTTGTCTCGACCCGGGCGCGACCGAAGGTCGCGGTCAGCGTGCCGTCGTCGGTGAGCGTGACGCCGTCGGTGTCCTTGACGCGCAACGCGGTGAAGAGGGGTCGCCACCGATCATCGAAGCGGTACGGGAAGAACTGCTCGCCGCTCATGTTGCCGCGGGCTCGTCGTACGCGGCCTCGATGATCCGCCGGAGTTCGGGCCAGGCAGCCGCGAACCCGGCGTGGAGCGGGCGCGCCTCGACCTCGTCGAGCGAGTCCCAGGCGATCGCGTCGGTCTCGAAGTTGATCGACGCGCCGAACTCGCCGGGCACCTCGACGACGAACGTCGTGTACGACCAGTCGGTCGCCGGGGCGAACACCGTGTGGCCCAGCACGGTGTGACCGCCGGGGATCGCGCCGATCTCCTCGGACGCTTCCCGGAGCGCACCCTCCAGCGGTGTCTCGCCCTGATCGAGGGCACCACCGGCGCACGACCACGTGCCGCCCTCGTGCGCGAAGGCCGACCGCTTCTGCAGCATCACTCGTGGCCCGTCGGGAAACCGCACGACGAACACCGCGCCGGCCGCCCCGTAGACGCCCCACCGCATGTGCCCGTCCGAGCACATCAAGAACCCGTCGCCGGACTGGCGCACGTCAGTCCGACCAGAGCTGTTTGGCGGTCTCGACGGTGTTCATGCCGACGTCGCCCGTCGACGCCGGTTCCGGCCGGAACGACTCGCCGACCAGCGCGCTCAGGGTGGCGCCGGCGCTGTAGGTCAACGCCTGGAGGTCGTAGCCGCCCTCGAGCACGACGAGCACGCGGCGGGCGGGCACCACGGTCTGCAGCCTCGCCGCGAAGTCCGCGTAGTCACCTGAGGTGAGCTGCATCCCAGCGAGCGGGTCGTCGCGGTGTGCGTCGAAGCCCGCCGAGATGATCAGCCAGTCGGGGGCGAACCGCTCGAGGATCGGCTCGACCACCTCGTCGTACGCGGCGCGGAGCGTGTCACCCGCCGTGCCGGCCGGGAACGGCAGGTTGACGTTCGTGCCGACGGCGTCTCCCTCGCCGGTCTCGTGCATCGGGCCGGTGCCCGGGTACAGCGGTGACTCGTGGGTGGAGACGTAGAGCACGCGTGGGTCGGCGTAGAAGATGTCCTGTGTCCCGTTGCCGTGGTGGACGTCCCAGTCGATGACCGCCACGCGCTCCCCCTCGGCCGCGAGCTTGGCTGCCCCGATCGCGGCGTTGTTGAAGAGGCAGAAACCCATCGCGCCGGTGCGCACGGCGTGATGGCCCGGTGGCCGGCCGGCGGCGAACGCGACGTCGCACTCGTCGCCCTGCAGGGCCTCGATCGCGCCGAGCACCGCGCCGGCAGAGCGCCGCGCCGTCGCCCACGAGCCCCGCGTCGCGACGGTGTCGGCATCGAGCTGACCACCACCGGCCGCGCAGAACTCCTCGATCGAGCGCACGTAGCCGGCGTCGTGCACGAGTTCGAGGTCCTCGATGCTCGCCTCGTCGGGGATCCGCCACTGCGTGGCGTCACGCAGGCCCGCCTCGTCGACGCCGGCCAGCGCCGCATCGAGCCGGCCGCGGTGTTCGGGGTGCCACATGGGCGTCTCGTGATCGTCGCGTTCCGCAGCGGCGAACACGATCAACGGGGAGGTCACCGGCCCAGCCTGGCAGCTTCGGCGCTCCGACGCACGTTCCGGCGCACCGGGCCGGTCGCACATGTGAAGCGCGGCGGGCGCTCCCGCTACCGTCGGCACCGTGATCGCCGCACCGACGAACCCGCGCGACATCTGATGGGCCGCCTCGACGAGCTCGACTTCACCGCCCGCCTCTCGACCGAGGAGTACGAGCAGCGGCTCTACACCGCCCAGCGGCGGCTGCTCGAGTTGCGACTCGAGATCGGCGGCCACCTCGACTCCCCCGACCTCGGGCCGGGCGTGGCCGTCGTCCTCGAGGGCTCGGACGCCGGCGGCAAGGGAGGCGCCATCAAGCGCATCGTCGAGCCGCTCGACCCGCGTCACTACCGGGTCAACGCGTACGCCAAGCCGACGTTCGACGAGAAGCGCAAGCACTTCCTGTGGCGCTTCTGGCAGGACCTGCCCGGTCTCGGCGGCATGGCGCTGTTCGACCGGTCGTGGTACGGCCGGGTGCTCGTCGAGCGGGTCGAGGGCTACGCCAGCAAGGCGCAGTGGAAGCGGGCGTACGACGAGATCGTGCAGTTCGAGCGCAACCTCGTGCTCGAGGGCGTGATCATCGTCAAATTCTGGCTGCAGATCACCCCCGACGAGCAGCTCCGCCGGTTCGAGAAGCGTCAGGTCGACCCGCTCCGCAAGTGGAAGCTCACCGACGAGGACTGGCGCAACCGCGACAAGATCGACCGCTACAACGCTGCCGTCGAGGACATGTTCCGCAAGACCGACCACGAACTGGCGCCGTGGCACGTCGTGTCGGGCGAGCAGAAGAAGCGGGCCCGGGTCGAGGTGCTCGAGACGCTCGTCCGCCGCATCGAGGACGGCATCGAGGCGTTCGAGCACCCGGTGCCCGACGAGAACGGCTGGGCCTGACGCACGGGGGCACCGCCGGCGCGTGCGCTAGCTGCGACGACCGGGGACGTTGTCCTTGGGCGGGTGGTGTAGGGGTCCGCGATTGAGGTGAGCCCTCCGAGTGGGCTTGTGGGTCTTGCACAACTCACTCACCAGCCCGGAGGGCTCATGTCGCACGCTACGAGACAACACCCGAACGCGCGGTTGACGCCGCGGCATCGCCGCACGATGGTCGCCTGTCTGCTCGATCGCGGGTGGACGGTCGAGCAAACCGCCGAGCGGTTCCAGGTCGACGCCAAGACGGTCCGCAAGTGGCGCGACCGCTTCGTCGCCGAAGGATCGGCCGGTCTGCTGGACCGCTCGTGTCGACCGCACCGGTCGCCGAACCGCACCGCCGATGGTGATCGGGCTCGGATCATCGAGCTCCGCCGGCGGCATCGTTGGGGAGCCGACCACATCGCCCACGAGCTCGGCCTCGCCGCGTCCACGGTCCAGTCGGTGCTGCGCGCCGAAGGACTCGGGCGCCTCGACCGCGGTGACCGAGCCATCGCCGAACGTCCGCGGCGCTATCAACGTGACCGGCCCGGTGAGCTGGTCCACGTCGACGTCAAGAAGTTGCCGGGGATCCCCGACGGGGGCGGTTGGCGGATCCACGGCCGCGGTCGAGCACCTTCCACGAAGCGATCCACGGTCGGGTATCGGTTCATCCACACCGCGGTTGACGACCGCACCCGCGTCGCCTACTCCGAGATCCTCGACGATGAACAAGGCATCACCGCAGCCGAGTTCTGGCAACGAGCACACACCTGGTTCGCTGCCCGAGGTGTCGTGGTCGAGCGCGCCATGACCGACAACGGCGCCTGCTACAAGTCACGGGTCTGGCGGGCCGCGCTCGACGCCACCGGCGTCACCCACAAACGCACCCGCCCCTACCGTCCCCAAACCAACGGGAAAGTCGAGCGCTTCCATCGGATCCTGCTCGAGGAATGGGCTTACGTCCGCGACTGGCACACCGACGACCAACGCCGACACGCCTACGACGGGTTCATGCACTTCTACAATCACCACCGATCCCACGGATCACTCGGCTGGAGGTCACCAATCGACACCCTCACCCGATGCTCCGAGGACAACCTCCCCGCGGAGCACA
>JAAUYD010011236.1_pt1 | contig 45697 bp, 24 predicted proteins | sample 7278101 | NCBI WGS metagenome assembly JAAUYD01 (sample SAMN14350128, study PRJNA611818) | marine sediment metagenome | isolation source: surface marine sediment (0.6m) | place: French Polynesia: Moorea | collected 2018-08
CATGCAGGCGAGCACGAGATCGTTGACGGTCGCGTCGGCAGGGTGACGGATCCGGTGCACGTCGTCGAGTTCGAGCCGCACGGTTCGCAGCTCGCGGTGGCGTCCGATCGGTCGGTTGAACGGCGTCGGGGGTGCGAGGGCATGGGCGCCGAACATCTCGCGGGTCGCCGCAGCGACGCTACCGAGCTGGTCCGCCACCTCGGACGGGGAGGTGCGGAGCATCGACGCGGCGCGACGGAGTGTGTCGATCGGATCGGTGAGCTGCTCGGTGACGGCATCGCCGAGCAGGCGCATCTGGCTGGGCGAGGGACGGGCCGGTCGCCGCACCGGATGCTCGGCGCGATCGTCGGGTTCCGGGTCGAACAACGCGGCGGCCAGCTCGACGCCGCTGACGCCGTCGATCAACGCGTGATGCACCTTCTCGATGATCGCGACCCTGCCGTCCTCCAGGCCGTCGACGAACCACAGCTCCCACAGCGGATGCCGGCGGTCGAGAGGATCCGCGTAGAGCCGGGCACACAGATCGAGGAGGGCCTGCCGATCGCCGGGCGCCGCGACGTCGACGAGGCGGACGTGCTGGGCGATGTCGAACCGATCGTCGTCGACCCAGAGCGGCCGGCCCAGCCCCAGCGGCACGTCGGCGACCCGGCACGTGAAGCGAGGCACCCGGCGAAGCCGGGCCTCGATGTGGCGGCGCGCGTCCGCGAGCCGGATCGCACCGTCCTCGTCCCGGAGGCCGGCGCCGTCGAGCACGAACACGCCGCCGATGTGCATCGGTGTCTCGGGTGATTCGATCCGGAGGAATCCGGTGTCGAGCGCCGAGAGGCGCTCGCCACCGGGTCGGGGCGCCGGCGGCTCGGACGGGTCGGCGAGCCTCGTCGGCGTCGCGGCGGCCGCGCCCTCGACGGTCGCCGTGAGGTGCTCGGCGATCAATCGGTCGAGCAACGCCGGCTCGGTGACGGCGGCGGTGTCGCTCATCGTGCCGACGCACGCCGTGCCGAGGTGCGAGACGAGCCCGACGTTCAGCGCTGCGCCCGCGGTCGGGGCGAACGCGAAGATCCGTTCGACCGCGGCCCCGGCGAGGTAGTGCGGATCGCTCAGACCCGGGACGTTGGTCAGCGTCATGTCGACGCCGCGCACCATGCCGCCGACGATGCCGCTCGACAGCACCGACGGCAGCACCTGGACGAGGCCGGCGAGGTGCTGGCTGAACCCCAGCGCCTTCTCGCGTCGGGACGAGACGACCAGCCCACGCATCGCGACCATCCGCTCGACCGGGTCGTCGATGTCGGCCGGGACGACGAAGCGCACCGGCGCCCATTGGTTGCCGCCGCCCTCGTCGTCGGCGCGACGGAAGCTCACCGGCATCGTGACCCTGAGCTGCTCGACCGGGGCGCCGAGCGCTTCGTGGTAGGCGGCGACCCCGCCGATCACCCCGGCGAAGAACGCATGGTTGATCGTGCAGCCGTGGCGGGCGGCTGCGTCGTGCATCGCCGCGAGGTCGACCTCGCACATGCCGGTGTGGCGCTCCATCGAGCGTTCGAGCATCAACGGCGACAACGTCGACGACGACGGCGCCAGCAGGCGCACCGCCGACCGGGCGCCCTCGACCGCGCTCTCGACCGTACGGCGCGGGTGCAGCGCGGACGACGCTGCCACCGATGTCGCCTGGCGCGGGAGGCGGGACGCGCGCCCGACGAGGCGGCCGACGTCGTCGAGGCCCGACCCGCCTCCCTCCGGCCGGCACGGGATCGGGATCGACGCCAGATCACGGCGGGGCGCCCTCCGCTTGCGGTCGAGCAACACATCGAGCAGGTCGATCCCACCCACGCCGTCCGTCAGCGAGTGGTGGACCTTGAGCACGACCGCGGACGGGCCGGCGTCGCCACCGAGGTACGTGCACTCCCAGAGCGGTCGGCTCCGATCGAGCGGCGAGCTCGCGAGCGGCTCGGCGACAGCGGCGATCGCCGGGTCGTCGACCGGGTCGTTGGTCTCGACGAACGAGACGTGCTCGCCGACGTCGAACCCGTCGTCGATCACCCAGTGTGGGGGACCGAGGCCGCCCGGCGCACCGACGACGCGCTGTCGCAACCGGGGGATCAGGCGGCTCGCCGCCTCCAGCGCGGCGAGGAGGGCGTCGCGGCGGACCGGTCGGTCGAGGACGAGTGCGGCCACGATCGTGGTTCGCAAGGTGGGGTTGCGCTCGATGTCCCAGAGCGTCGCGTCGGTCGGATTCAACCGCGTCGAGGGCACCTCGACCGTCGGCGCGTCGGCATGCTTCGTTCCCACACGTCCATTGTCGGGGAGGACCGCGCTCGCGCGCCCGGGTCCTCCGTCCCTTTCGAACCGCGATCGTGGCGTCGCGGGTCGCCGTTCAGAGCAGGCGTGCCAGGCGGTCGACCAGCGGCACGATCTCGTGGGCGCAGCGGACGAACGCATCCTCCTCCCCGCCGCCGGGATCGACGATCTCCTCCCAGTCCGCGAGGTCGGCTGCCGCGAGATCGAGCCGCTGCAGCCGCAGCGCGAGCGGCTCGGTGGCCGGCTTGAGCAGGTCGACCAGCCGCCGGAGCGTCGCGGTGCGACCGCTGACTGCCGGGTGGTTGCGCCTCACCCACCGCACGTGCTCCGGTGCCATCCCGACGACCACATCGGCATGGCGAAGATCGACCTCCTCGGCCTGTCGGCTCGCATGACGGGGCGGCGGCAGCCCGACCGACTCCAGTGCGTGCCGCGTCCGCCGGCTGATCGGCAGGCCGTCGACCGAGAGCGTGCCTGCAGTCCTCACCGTGAGATCGGGACGTCGCCCGGTCAAGGCCACGCCGGCGATCACGGAGCGAGCTGCGTTGCCCGTGCAGAGGAAGAGCACCGTGGCCACCGGGCGGGACGTTAGATCGACGAGCGCGCGATCATGCAGCCATGACCGTCACCGGCATCCTGCACCCCGGGCAGATGGGCGCGACGATCGCCGCGACCTGCTCGGGCACCACGCTGTGGGCGTCGGCGGGGCGGACGGCCGCGACGCGACGCAGGGCCGAGGACGCCGGCCTGACCGACGCCGAGACGGTGGCCGGACTCGTCGAACGCGCCGACACGATCGTGTCGGTGTGCCCACCCGCTCGAGCCGTCGCGGTGGCCCAGCAGGTCGCCGACGCGGGGTTCGCCGGCGTCTACGTCGATGCGAACGCGGTCTCCCCCACGACGGCGGCGGTGATCGCCGAGCTGTTCGAGCACTACGTCGACGGCGGCATCATCGGTCCACCCGCCCACCTCGACGGCACGACCAGGATGTACCTGTCGGGCCACGATGCCGCAGCGGTGGCCGAACGATGGGCCGGCTCGGTGCTCGACGTGCGGGTCGTCGACGGGGGCGTCGGGGCCGCCTCGGCCCTGAAGATGTGCTTCGCGGGTTGGACCAAGGGCAGCACGGCGCTGCTCCTCGCGATCAACGCCGCGGCCCAGCACTACGAGGTCCATGAGGCGCTGTTCGACGAGTGGGCGATCTCGATCCCCGATCAGGCGGCCCGCTCCGACGGTGCGGCTCGAGCTGCGTCACCGAAGGCGTGGCGGTTCGAGGGTGAGATGCGCGAGATCGCGGCGACGTTCGTCGACGCGGGCCTGCCCGCGGGCTTCCATCAGGCGGCCGCCGAGATCTTCGGCCGCATGACCGGGTTCCGGGCTGCCGACGCCCCGCCGGATCTCGACACCGTGATCGCTGCGCTCCTCGACGCCGACGGCGTCGGGCCCAGCTGAGGTCAGCGCGGCCTGACGACCTCGTACGGGTCGTACGGGTCGACCGGCACCGCCTGCAGCTCGGCATCGACGCCGACGCCGAGCCGGTCGGCGTGGTCGAGCGCCAGCTCGGCAGCGATGAGGTCTTCGAGCGCCCACCCGGTGGAGTCGAACACCGTCAGCTCCTGGCGGTGCGATGCGTCGCCGGCGGCGACGAGCTCCCAGAGCTCGGGCCCGAGCTGATCGGGGCGGAGCACCTGTGCCTCGCCCTCGGCCAGACACTGGCGGGCGCTGTCGGGGACGACGAACGCCTGCACCATCATCGACGTCGGCACCTCGGTCTTGCCGGGGAAGTCGGCCCCGACGGCGTTGATGTGCAGCCCCGGGATGTGGGGGCGGTCGACGAACACCGGGCCGGCGTGAGGCTCGACCGACGTGCACGTGCAGAGGATCTCGACGTTCTCGACGAGGTGATCGAGACCCTCGGCATCCGCCGTGACGACTGCGACGTCGAGCGGGAGGCGCGCGACGAACGTGGCCGCGATCTCGGGATCGGCGTCGTACACGACCACCCGTTCGATGGGCCGCACTCGCGAGACCGCATGCACCTGCGTGATCGCCTGCGCACCTGCGCCGACGACGCCGAGGACCGTCGCGTCGATCGGAGCGAGCAGGTCGGTCGCGACGCCCGACGCCGCGCCCGTGCGCAGCGCGGTGAGGAAGGTCGCGTCGGTCAGCGACACCAGCCGCCCGGTCGTCGTGTCGTGCAGCGACGTGGTCGCCATCACGCTGGGCAGGCCGCGCTGGGTCGGATTGGTCGGGTGGTAGCCGACCGTCTTGATCGAGACCCGGCCGCCCGCCTCCATGGTCGGCATCCATTCGACGAGGCCCAGTGCCGGCTTCTCGTACCAGAAGCCGGTGCGATCGATCGCCGTGACCTGCTCGGGATCGAAGCGCCGGAACCCCGTTCGGAGCCGCTCGATCATCTCGTCCATGAGCGAGTCGAGTCCGACCTCGTCGACGATCGCCCTCAGCGCAGCGGTGTCGAGGATCCGGGTCACGGCCATTCCCCCACTGCTATCACCTGCGCGCTCGGGAGATCGCACTGCGCCCAACATCCCCGGTAGCAGGCGATATCACTCCGTCGACGGCTCGCGCAACGTGGGAGGATGTCCCCACGATCATGTCCCAAGCTTCGATCGACCGACATCCAGCTCAGGCGCGCCCCGACGGCGACACGTCGCGGCCCGTTCTGAACGCGTTCGTCCCGCGTCTGGCCGTCGAGCTCGGCGCCCGCCCCGGCTCGCACCGGACGTCGATCGAGGGCTCGATGCTCTCCGCCGACATCTCGGGCTTCACCGCGCTGTCCGAGCGGCTCGCCGGCAAGGGCAAGGCCGGTTCGGAGGAGATCACCGACCTGGTCAACAGCTGCTTCACGGCCCTGATCAGTGCTGCGTACGGCTACGACGGCGAGGTCGTGAAGTTCGGTGGCGACGCCCTCCTCGTGCTGTTCCGGGGCGACCAGCACGAAGCCCGCTGCGTGAACGCTGCCGTCGCCATGCACGAGGCGCTCCGCACGACGCGAGCCGCCCAGCGTGCGCAGCTCTCGATGACCGTCGGCGCGTCGCACGGACCGTTCGACGCGTTCCTGGTGGGGAGCGGATACCGCGAGCTCCTGATCGTGGGCCGGGCCGCGACCGAGGTCATCCGGCTCGAGGCCGAGGCTCCGCAGGGTCGGGCCCTCGTGAGCTCCGCGCTCGCCGACGCCGTCGGTGCCGGCTCCGGCGTCGTCGCCGCTGCGGCAGGCGGCGTCGTGATCGAGGAGCTCACGCTCGAGCCCACGAGCGCCCCGATGCAGCGGATCGATGCCGACACCGACGTCACGGCGTTCGTCCCGCCGGCCGTCGTCGACCAGTTCCGCGCGTTCGCCGATCTCGGCGGCGAGCACCGGCTGGCGACCGTCGGCTTCGTCATGGTCGGCGGGATCGACGATCGCGTCGGCGAGGTGGGCCACGACATCGTCGCGGCCGAACTCGGCGACCTGATCGACGACGTCGTCGCGATCGCGTCGCCGTTCGGAGTGACCGCGCTGCACACCGACATCGCCACCGACGGCTTCAAGATCGTGCTGTGCGCGGGTGCACCGATCAACCCGGGCGACACCAGCGAGGCGGTGCTGCAGGCCGCGCTGGGGATCGCTGCGTTGCCGTCGCCGTTCTCGATCCGGCAGGGAGCACAGACCGGCCGGGTGTTCGCCGGCTTTCTCGGCAGCGAGTACCGGCGGACGTACACGTTGATGGGCGACGCCGTGAACACCGCCGCACGCATGCTGGCCAAGGCCGACGATCGCGACGTCGTCGCCGTCGCCAACGTCGTCGACGACGCACGGTCGGTGTTCCTCAGCGAGGCTCTCGAGCCGTTCACGGTGAAGGGCAAGACCCAGCCGATCGCGGCGCACCTCGTGCGGTCGAGCACCGACGAGGTGCGACGTGCCGCGGTCGCGACCCGGCTGTTCGGCCGTCGAGAGGAGTTGGAGGTCCTGACGAGGGCGATCGGCGAGCTGGGCGAGGTCGTGCTCCTCACCGGCGCGGCCGGGGTCGGCAAGTCGCGCCTGCTCGACGCGGCCTGGGACCAGGCCGAGGGCCTCGCGATCTTCCAGGGCGCATGCAGCCCCTACGGCTCGTCCTCCCCGTACAGCGCGTTTCGACCGCTGCTGCGCAGCGGTTCGGGCATCGACGTGCACGCGGACCCCCGCTCCGCCGGCGAGCAGCTGACGGCGCTCGTGCGCGAGCACGCACCGCGCCTCGCGCCGCTGACGCCCCTGCTGGCCGTCCCGTTCGGCGCCGAGGTCGACGACACACCCGAAGCGAGCGCGATCGAGCCGGAGTACCGCCGTCCGCGGATCCACGACGCGGTGGTCGAGTTCCTCGACGCGACGTTGAGTGGGCCCGTCTTCCTCGTCGTCGAGGACCTGCACTGGGTCGACGACGCCTCGGGCGACCTGGCCAACCATCTCGTCCGCGCGGCGCGCGAGCGCCCCTGGGCCGGGGTGTTCACGCGCCGCCCGACGGGTGCCTGGGCGCCGCCGGATCTCGATCACGTCACCGAGCTGAACCTCGCCACGTTGACGGCCGAGCAGATCAGGGCGCTGGCGATCGAGGTCGCTCCCCGGGCGCTGTCGGACAGCGAGCTCGGGGCCGTGGTCGACCGATCGGGGGGCAACCCGCTGTTCGCCATCGAGCTCGCCGGCGCGATCGGCCGGGCGTCGCCGTCGAGTGCGACACCGCTCCCCGACTCGATCGAGGGTGTGATCGCCGCGCGCATCGACGACCTGCCGCCGGGGGCTCGACAGGCGCTCCGCGTCGCGTCGGTGTTCGGGCGGACGTTCTCGAGCCGCGATCTCGCCGCCGCGGCCGGTGAGGGCGACGATGCGGCGGGCGTGCTCGCGAGCCTCGGCGACCTGGTGGAACCGCTCGGGTCGGGTCAGTACGGCTTCGTCCACGCGCTCTACCGGGACGTGGCCTATGAGGGACTCCCCTATCGTCGGCGACGCGAGCTGCACCGGCGTGTCGGCCAGCACCTCGAGGAGCACTCGCGTGATCCGGTGCAGATCGCGGCCCTGCTGTCACTCCACTTCAGCATCGCCCGCGACCCCGAGAAGGCGTGGTCCTACTCGCGGACCGCCGGTGAGCTGGCGCAGCGGGCCTACGCGAACGACGAGGCTGCGACGTGCTTCCGGAGGGCGCTCACCGCGGCGAGGTACATGCGCTCGATCTCCAGCGACGACACCTGCGCGGTCTGGGAGATGCTGGGCTTGGCGCTCGAGAACGAGGGCAGGTTCGACGAGGCGTTCGAGGCCTACCGCCGGCAGCGGGCGACCGCTTCCGATCTCGACGCCCGGGTTCGAGCGACCCGACGCCAGGCCCGGTCGAGGCAGAAGCAAGGCCAACTGACAGCGGCGACGCGGCTGCTGACCGCCGCCGAACGCCAACTCCAGGGGATCCGCCGCGATGCGTGGGTGCACCGCCGCCTCGCCGAGATCCAGCTCAACATGGCGGGGATCCGGATGGACCAGGGGCGCTTGCACGAGTCGCGCGACCACGGCGAGAAGGCCGAGTACCACGCGATGAAATCCGACGACGATGCGTTGCAGGTGCAGGCGTACGGTGCGATCGTCGGCGCCCTGACGAGCTGGGACGAGGCCGAGCCGTACGCGGCCGGCCTCGAGATCGCGCGACGGATCGAGGCGTTCGAGGCGGGTTCGATCCTGGCGACCAACCTCGGCATGAGCGCGTTCTTCGCCGGCCGCTGGCAGTCGGCCGTCGAGTTCTACGAGCAGTCACGCCTCGCCGCCGCAGCCACCGGCAACGTCACGTTGGCGGCCATCGCCGCCATGAACGCAGCCGAGATCCTGGTCGACCAGGGCCGGCTCGACATCGCGATCGACGCGCTGGACGACGCCTGCCGCGTCCTCGACGCGGCGGGCTACAAGAGCGCGCTCCTCTACGCCGAGCTGATCCTGGGGACGGCGACGATCCGTCGCGGTGGTCACGAGGCGGGCCGCCGGCTGCTGGCGGGCTGCGCGTCGGGTTTCGCCGCGGCGGCGATGCAGCTCTACGCGACCGAGGCCGAGCTCCGCCTGGCCGAGCTGGCGCTGCACGAGGACGACCCGACAGCTGCGGTCGACGCGCTGACCGAGCTCGTGGCAGCGTCCGGCGAGCTGGACCGCGGCCAGGTCATCGAGGCCCGTGCGCAACGGCTCGCGGCGATCGCGCGACGACGGCTGAGCGACGATGCGGCTGCGGAGGAGGCGCTCGACCGCGCCGAGGAGATCTGTCGTGCCGAGGGCTTCCGCTTCGAGCTCGCACTCACACTCCTCACGCGCACCACGTCGGGCGACGGGGCCCGGCACGACGAGGCCGACCGGATCCTGCGCGAGCTCGGTGTCGTGTCGGTCCCGTTCAGCGCCTGGCAGCCCTGACCGACCCCAACTCCGTCAGTCGGGCAGCGAGGTCTCGGTGCCCGCGCCGTCGCCGATCGCCACGATCACCGACGACCCTGCGGTCGTGGCGGCGTTGCTGATCGCGACCTGGCCGACGGTCTCGGCGTCTTCGAACCCGAAGACGGCGAACACGCCCGGGGTCGCCTGCACCGAGACGATCTCATAGCCGGCCCCGGGCAGGGCGGACTCGTAGAACGCAGCGAGCGTGTCGACGTCGAGCTCCGACTCGCCGGTGAACCCGGCGTCCGAGCTCGTCTCGGAGGCGAGCAGCACGACGAGATCGTCGGGGAGCGGGAAGTCCGCCGCGGCGTCGGGCACCTCGGCCGACCCGATCTCGACGCGCCCCTTCGAGGTGTCGAGGTCCACGTCGGCCGACGCCAGCGGCCCGGTCGCCTCGCCCGTGCGCTCGTCGCGCTCACTGCGCCGCCGAACCGGCGCGTCGGTCGTCGGGCCCGTCGTCGGTGGCGTGGACGCCGCCGACGCGCGGGCGGTTCCGCGGTCCGTTCGCGTGCGGGCGTCGGCCGGTTCGGCGCCGGTCCCGGTCGGACCCGCCGATGCCGCGACGGTGGTCGCGACCGCCGAGCTCGCCGGCACGGCCACACCGCCATCGGTGTTGCAGGCCGCCGACGCTGCCGCCGCCAGCACGCCGAGGGCGTACCGCCGGCCCCGCCGGGCCGAGCGACGGTCAGCTCGGCTTGATGCGGATGCCACCGAGCAGCACCAGGTCGCCTTCGTCATACAACACGCCATTGTCGTAGAAGACGTCACCGTCCGGGTCCCAGATCGAGATCTGGATGAAGTCGACCCAGCCGTTGTCGACGCCCTGCACGCGGAAACGGTAGCCGGGGACGCCGTCGACCTTGCCCGTGCCCTCGGCGACGGCGACGGTGTCGTTGATGATCAGGTAGTCGTAGGCGGTGGACTTGAAGAAGAACTCTCGTCCGAGCTTCAGCTTCGTCCGGCCCGTCGGCACGGGGTCGTCGTTGCGGTACCGCGCCCGATACCCGAACGCCGCGAGCGACCCCCACGGCCCGCTGTCGGCGTACGCCTCGGGGCCCGACCAGTAGATTCCGGCACCGGTGACACGGCCCGCTTCGGGGTCGTACACGACCACGAAGTCGAACGCGTCGACGTCGACGTTGCCGAAGCTGTCTTCGAGCGTGACCGTGATCGGGTACACGCCCGGCTCGAGGTACTCGAGCTCGGCGGTCACGACCCCGACCCCCGCCGGGCTCGGCTCGGCGACGAGCTCACACGTCGGTTCACCGGGGGCGGCGCCGGTCTGGCCGCCCGACGAGCCGGCGACGCACGTGGTGGCCGTGTCGCCCGGGACGTCCTCGTCGACGTCGCCCCAGTCGATGGTCACCGTGTAGTCGTCGGACTCGCCGTCGGGGTCGTCGAACTCGACGTCGATGAACACGCCGTCGGTGATGAGCTGCGGTGTCGTCGGCGCATCGATGAGCAGGATCGTCGGCGCCGACGAGGTCCGGGTGATGACCTCGAACGTCGCGACCGACGTGCTGGTGTTCCCGACCGCATCGGTGCCCGTGACCGTGAGGGTGTACGTGCCGACCGCCGCCGGCAGCGGGTCACCGCTGACGACCGGCGTGCCGTCGGGGAGCGCCCCGTCGCACGAGACGAGGCTCGGATCGGCGCACGCGAACACGATCGGGGTCGGGTCGTTGGTCTCGAACACCGATCCCTCGGGCGGCGAGACGATCTCGGTGATCGGCGGCCCGCCGGCGTCGATGCTGACCACGCCGGGGGCGACGACGACGCCGTCGATGTCGCGCACCTCGTAGGTGTGCACGCCATCGCCGCTGATCTCGAACGACGTCCCGACGAGTGGCTGCTCACCACCGCCGTCGACCTCGTAGAAGAGCGGCGAGATGGTCGACACGACCTCGATCGTCACCGGGTCGGCGACGTGCCAACCCGAGCCACCCGGGTCGAGCGTCGACGGGTCGGGTTCGGCGGTCAGCTCGGGCGGCTGCACCGGAGGTTCGACGTCGCAGCCGCTGCCGAAGTTCGCCGCCTTGTTGGACATCACGCCGACGTTGCCGGCGCTGTCGACGACCTGCACGGCGAGCTCGACGCGGTCGGCGCAGGCCGAGATCAGCGTCGCACCCGACCAGGTGCCGTCGCCGCCGTCCGTCAGGTCGAACGACCGCCAGGTCGCCGGCTGCCCGACCACGGGGTCTTCGACGAGCACGACGACGACCGCCTCGACCGAGACATCGTCGTTCACGTCGGCCGTGACGACCAGCGAGCTGTCGGCGCTCGGCGGCGCCAGCGGCGTCACCGTGGTCTGGACCTGCTCGACGGTCGGCCGCGCCCAGTCGTCGCTGGTGCTGTAGTACGTCTGGACGACCATGTCGTCGTAGAGCGTCTGGGTGCCGTCGCCGTTCGTCTCGGTTGCCTCGAACCGGCCGGGGATCACGACCAGCGAGTCGCGTGGACCGAACTCGGTGAGATGGTCGGAGATGCCCAGTGGCGTCGATGGGAAGACCACGCCCTCGGGTTGCGGCTCGGGCTCGTTCTCGGCGAGATCGATCGTCGCGGAGTGGTACACCGGGTCGACCGGGCCCTGCAGGGTGCCCGCACCGCTGCGGAACACGGCGCCGTGGAGCCGCGTGTCGGGCTCGCCGTCGGCATCGGCGTCCTCGGCGGTGACGTCGAACGTCGTGATCGGCTGCAGCGGGTTGTCGCTGGTGGCGAACGAGCGGCCGTCGATCTCCCACACGGTGCCGCGGTTCGCGTCGGTGACCTGCTCGAACTCGAAGTCGAACGAGAACGTCGCCGTGTCGACGCCGGTCACCGGGTCGACGGCCGGCGTCGTGACGGGCGGCGGCGCAGGGAGGGGCGGCGGCGCAGCGACGTCTGGCACGCCGAACGGCACGCCGTAGAGGATGGCCTGCTGGAGCGACTTCTCGTCGTAGACCGACATGATGCCGCGCTCGGCGAAGTAGTCGTTCTTCGCCCACGTGAGCGCCTCGCCGATGCTGTAGTTGCCGTTCAACCGCTCGGCGTACAGCTGCATCAGTCGCTCGGTGAGCAGGATGCCGTCGACCTCGCCGTACCCGAAGCCGGACTGTCCGACGTACCCGAGCGCGCCGCCACCGGTGAAGACCTCGGCCCAGTCCTCGCCGAGCGCGTTGACGAGGATCTCCTCCGGCGCGTGCAGCCCCGAGTGGCAGCCGACCGAGAACAGCAAGCTGCCGGTGAAGTCGGTCAGTGCCGCGTCGCCGGTGAACACGGCGTCGTTCGTGTCGGTCTCGGAGCCGAACGCCGACTGCGCGCCCTGGTGGCTGAAGTGGCCGCTCAGCGACGTGATGCCCGGCGCGAGGCCGGCGGGCAGGAACTGGGCGGCCATGTCGAGCGCCGTCCAGCCCGATCCGATCAGGCTGGTGTCGAGGTCGGCCGCCGGGATCGGCCCGACCAGCGGGTCGTCTGCGTCGGTCTCGGTGTCGAGCGCGTCGGCGACCTGCTCGGCCGAGTCGAGCAGGAAGTCGTAGCCCAGCACCGAACCGGTGTCGGTGCGCACCAGCCCGTCCGACGCGACGAACGTCGCGAGCTGGTCGATGATCTGGGTGGGGCTCTCGACGAGGCGGCCGATCGAACGGGTCGGCACGTAGATGCCGTCGCCGCTCCCGAGATTGGGGGCGAGGTCGACGAACGGATCGTCGGAGAGGAAGGTGCCGGCCGCCAGCGACGCGTACAGGGCGGTGTCGGATTCGGCGGCGAACGTGCCGGCGTAGTTCTGCTCGTTGCCGAGCAGCGTGCGGTCCGCGAGCCGCGCCATCGGCAGCACCGTGTCCGAGCCGACCATCATCACGTACTCGATGTCGGCCTGCTCGTAGTAGCCGCCGAGCGCGCCGACGATCTCGCTGACGACGTCGTTGGCGAGGCCGACCTCGCAGGGCGCGGCGTCCCACGCCGCCATCGCAGCGGCGACCGAGGGATCGGCCCCGACGTCGACGACGGCGGCCTCGATGCCGAGCGCACCGAGCGGACCTGTGCCGAGGTCGGTCACGAACTGGTCGAGTGCGGTGCCGACGACGGCGGACTGTGCCGGACCGTGGATCGCGCCGAGCCGCGCCAGATCGGTCACGAGCAAGGCGTTCGTCGTGGCCGGGATCGCGGCCGGGAGCGGGCCGGGTGCGCCGGGCGGGAACGCGAAGCTCCGTGCGACGCAGACCGGGGCCTCGACCGGTGAATCGACGACGAGCGCCTGGAGGGCGTACGGCAGGTCGCTCTCGGCGCCGTTGTACCCGTCGACGATCAGGTAGTACGTGCCGGTCTGCTGGATCGGGATCGGGTCGACCACCTCCGGCGCCTCGGCACGGTTGGTCGATCTGGCGATGACCGCGAAGCCGTCGGGGACCGCGATCTGTCCCGCATCGGCGGGTGCGGTCGACGCACCCGTCGCGTTCTCGGCATCGCCCGACACGTCGACGACCCGACCCTGGGCGGGCGAGATCAGATCGCTCGCCGGCCCGATGATCGTCAGGTCGTAGTCGGCCGGCAGGTTCCAGAGCACGCCGCCGAGACGGTCCCCTGCCGTCAGATCGACGCCGAACACGTCGACGTCGCCGGCGGTCGAGATCTGCGAGACGACGATCTGCTCGGGCGTCAGGGTGATGACGCCCGGGTCGGTGATCGTGTCGTTCGGCTCGAGCGCCTCGGTGAACTCGACCGACGAGTCGGTCGTGGCGAACACGTCGAGGTCGCCGAGCTGTGCGGTGACCGTGATCGGCACGGCGCCGATGACGACCGGGGAACGCGCCTCGAACGTGATCTGGTACTGCTCGCCGGGCTGGACGTTGGCGACGTTCCAGATCAACGTGTCGCCGAACTTCGTCGGCTCGAGCTCACCGGCTGCGCCGATCGGTCCGCCGGGACCGGACAGTACGGCGCTGCCGTCCACGTAGCGGCTGTCGGCCGGCAGCGCCGCGACCAGCCGCACGGCGTGCGGCCGGAGGGCGTCGTCGAGCCGGAGGCCGACCGTGTACGTCACGCCCGGTCCGTCGCTGTAGTCGGCGAGGTCGATCGACGACAGGTCGATCAGCTCACTCTGCTGGTCGGTGATCGGTTGCGCGGCACGTAGGAACTCGCCGAGCGTCACACCGGCGAACGACGGTGCGAGATCGGCGACGAGGAAGCCCTGCAGCGATGCGAGCACGTCGCCCCACAGCAGTCCTTCGAGCGTCAGGTCCGCAGCGGCGTCCACGTCGGCCACCGTGCGGTTCGCGGCCGCCGAGGTCAGCGTGACCGGCGTCGTCGGTGCGGTCGCCTGCAGGTGTTCGAGCCGCAGTGGGGTCAACAGCGGCCACACGTCGGCGAGCGCGAGGTTCGGGTCGGCCTGGGCCAGCGTGGAGACCGACAGCGTGTCGACCCAGAGCTCGTCGGGCTGCAGTGCCGAATCGAGGCGGGCCCGCAGGTCGCCGACGGTCGTCGGGTCCGTGCCCTCGGCGGACCGCCAGTCGGCCAGCGCCGTGTCGAAGTCGGTCTGTTCGAAGTCGGCGTTGAGGCCGACCAGGTCGATCAGCCGCCACCCCGAGAAGAGGAGCCTGGTCTCGCCGATCGTCACCGTCTGGTACTCGGGCAGCAGCTGGACCGGGATCTCGACGAGGTCGAGGCCGGCGGCCTCGGCCTGGGCCAACGTCAGCGTGACCGACGCGATCGCGGCCCCGAGCGCCTGCTGTGTGAACGCGGGATGGTCGCCGACCAGGTCACCCAGCGTCATGCCGTACATGCCCGGCTGGACGTCGCTCAGGGTCAGCGCCCCGTCGAGGGCACCGGCGTCGACGGCGTCGCCGATGGTGAAGCCGTTGGGCTGACGGCAGTCGATCGCGGCGCAGTCGAGCGGCGACGTGTCGCCGATGAAGGCCTGCAGTGGCAGGTCGAAGAAGAGGCTGGTCGGCGCGAGCGACGAGATCGTGTAGTCGCCGAGTGCCTGTCCGTTCACGATCATCGTGTCGAGCGGCAGCGCCGTCACCGGGGCGTTGAGTCCGAGCGAGCTGAGCGACGAGGCGCCGAACGGAGACGCACCGAACGGGCTGGCCCCGAACGGCGAGGCACCGAACGGACTCGCACCGAACGGGCTGGCACCGAACGGCGACGCACCGAACGGGCTGGCACCGAACGGCGACGCACCGAACGGAGACGCACCGAACGGGCTGGCACCGAACGGGCTGGCACCGAACGGACTCGCACCGAACGGGCTGGCCCCGAACGGGCTGGCCCCGAACGGCGAGGCACCGAACGGACTCGCACCGAACGGCGAGGCACCGAACGGACTCGCACCGAACGGCGATGCACCGAACGGACTCGCACCGAACGGCGTGCTGTCGGCGAGCAGCTCGGTCACGCGGTAGTCGCCGAGTGCACGTCCGCTCGGCAGCACGAACTCGTCGAGCGGCACCGACAGCAACGGCGCAGCGAGCCCGATCTCCGCGATCTCGATGTCCTGCACCGGCTGTGGCACCGCGGTGTCACCGAGCAGCAACGCAGCGCCGACGGCCGGTGGCGACCACAGGTACTGGGTCAGCGGGCTGTCGGTCGGGGTGGCGGCGAGGTCGAGTGTCGACAACGCCGCGTTCCCGAGCGTCGTGTCGGTCGGGTCGAGCGCGTTCAGCGGCGCGGCGCCCCCGAGCTCGGCGAGCGTCACGCTGCCGAGCTGAGCCGGCGCGCCGACGGTGGCCGGCAGGTAGGACGGCAGGGCCGGCGTCGGGACGAGCGGCTGCGACGACAGCGGGACCGCACCGATGTTGAGGTCGTCGAGCGTGGTGACGCCGATCGGCGACCCGGTCAGGTCCACACCGGCGACGTCGAGGCTGAGGAGCGCGGCACCGTCGACCTCGACGCCGGCGAAGCTCAACACCGGCAGCGTGATCTGGCCGTTCGCACCCGGGTTGGTGAGGTCGGCGCCGAAGTCGGCGACGCAGTCGAGACCGACGTCGCCGGCCAGCGCACACCATGCGGCCAGGCTGTCGGTCTGGCGGTCGGTCAACGGCAGGTCGTTGACGGGGATGCCGGCGAGCAGCACGGCGTACGTCGACAGGCTCCCGAGGTTGGTCGTGCCGAGGCCGAGGTCGCCGATCGGGATGTTCTGCACGCCGGCGAGGCCGTAGACGTCGAGCAACGTCAGCGACTGCTCGGGGATGCCCTCGAAGGGCGTGCCCGCGAGCACCGGCGCCCATCCACCGGCGACCGGGAGCTCGGCGAGCAGGATGCCACCCAGCTGCGAGTCGGTCACGGGCGTGCCCGCCAGTCCGAGCTCGCCGATGGTGACCCCGGCGACCGGCGTCGGCTCACCGCCGACGACCACATCGGACCGGAGGTCGAGGGTCTGGATCGATGTGACCGAGTAATCGGCGGCCTCGCCGCCGTAGCCCTGGAACGCGGTCGGTGGCAGGTCGGTGAGCTCGATCGTCGACACGCTCAGCGGCACGACCGGCGAGCTCGGAGCGACCGACAGGTCGATCGTCGGGTTCTCGACCGGGTCGAGGCCGAAGAGATACGCACCACCCCCGAGCACCCCGTCGACGTTGGTGTCGAACGGCGCGCCGGTGATCAGATCGAGCCCGTCGAGCGCGACGACCCATCCGAACGCGTCGGAGAACTCGCGGTCGGCGGCCGAGACGGAGTCGCCGAGCACCCAGTCACTGCCCGCACGGGCGTAGACGAACGCAGCTCCGGCCCAGAGGCCGTCGACGATCGCCCGTGTCGACCCGGCGACGGCCAGGTTCCCGCTGATCGCGACCGTACGGCCCATCTGGAAGCCGGTCGCCGGGGCGACGAGCTCGGCGACGTCGACCCAGGTGCCGCCGCTCGGCTCGTAGATCCACGCCCTGCTCGCGCCGACCTGCCCGACGATGAGTCGCACCCCATCGGTGTCGACGTCGGAGCCGAAGAACCCGGCGGTCGACCCGTTCGGGGGTTCGAGGACCTGGATCGGGTTCCACGTCGTGCCGCTGCGCTCGAACACCGTGACCGATCCGCTGTTCGCGACGCCCGGCGTGCCGGGATCGCGGTCGGCGCCCGCGAACGCGTAGTCGCCGGCGATCGACACCGCTCGGCCGTAGAACGATCCGGTGCTGTTCGCCGGCTCGACCACCAGGTTGGGGACGAGCCCCGCGACCGCCGTGATGTCGAAGATGCGCACCTCGCCGGTCGCCGCACCGAGGCGGCCCTCGCCGAGCACCAGCCGGTCGTTCGCCCCGTCGACGTCGACCGAGAACAGGCTCGCGCACGGCGACGTGACCGTGACGTCCGCGAAGAGCGTCCAGGATCCGCCCGCGAACGAGTACACCGAGACCTCGTCGCAGCGGTCGACCACTGCCGCCCAGGATCCGCCGACGGCGACGGCGTGACCGAAGTCGTCGCCCGGGCCGATCGGGTTCGGGTCGTCGATCTCCTGGAAGAACTGCCACTCGCCGGCCACGTTGCGGAAGACGTACGCGGCACCGGTCCCGCCGGCGCCACCGCTGGGGGCACCAACGATCGCCCACTCCCCGTCGACGTCGACCGACCATCCGAACAGGGCGAGGTCGATGTCGTCGCCGCTCGTGACCTTGCCCGGCGGCAACGGAACGAACACGTCGAAGACCTGCACGGCGCCGGCATCGACGCCGCCCGCGTTGTCGTCCTCGGCGGCGCCGGCCGCCAGCACGCCGTCCTCGCTGAGGTCGAGGCCGGCGCCCATGCCGGTCGAGCCGTCGCCCCGCTGCCACTCGTAGAGCTCGCTCGTGATCCAGCCGTCGCTGTCGTCGAAGCGGAAGATCTGGACCGTGCCGGCGTCGTTGAGACCACCCGTGAACGACGAGACGGCGATCACGCCGTCCTCGACGCGCGACGTCAAGCCGTAGTTGTCACCGCTGCCGGTCACCGCTGAGAGGAGCTCGTCGCCGGCGCCCCATGCGACACCAGACCGCTCGAACACGTACGCCGCGCCGGCGGAGGCCCCGCTCGAGCCGTCGAACAGCGAGCTGACGACCGCGAGATCACCGTCGATGTCGACGCTGCGGCCGAAGTTGTCGCCGGTCAGTTCGTCGCCCGCCGGCTGGCGCAGCGTCTGCTCGATGCCGACCGACGGCGGTGACAGGGAGTAGCGGTACACGTGCGCCTCGCCGGCAGCGTCGCCGGGCTCTCCGACGACGATGCTGTCGCCGTCGATCGCGACCGCGAGGCCGTGCTGCCCGTTGGCGGCCGGTGTCGGCGCCACGAGGTCGTCGACGAAGGTCAACGTCTCGCTGAAGACCGGGTTCTCGGTGAACCGGTACGTGTAGAGGTGTGCCGTGCCGGTGCCGCCGCCGAAGAAGTCGGGCGCTCCGGCGACGAGGGCGTACGTTCCGTTGCGGAACGCCGACACGACCTGCTCGAGATCGACGGAGAACCCGAAGTCGACCGCACCGTCCGGCGCATCGATCTTCTCGACCTCGACCCAGTCATCGGTGAAGAAGTCGTAGCGGTACAGGTAGACCGCGCCGTCGGACCCGCCGAACGGGTCGGGTGAACCGACCGCCACCAGCATGTTGCCGGTGTCGCCGTCGTGCTCGAACCTGCTCCCGCCGATCGCCACCGACAGGCCGAACCACGCGGCGGTGGTGCCGTCGGACGCCTGCAACTCGGTGACGAACGCCCACTCGTCGGTGAACTGATCGCGGCGGAAGACGTACGCCGATCCCGAGTCGGCGACCGCGCCGTCGCCGTTGCGGGCGCCGACGACCATCCAGTCGTCGTGGATGTCGACCGACTGGCCGAACAGATCGGCCGGGGCGGCGTCGGGTGCGACGATCCGCCCGTCGATCGGCGGCGACGATGCGTCGAACGCGTACGCCGAACCGGCGGACGAGCCGAACCGGGTGTCGTCACCGGGCGCACCGACGAGCACGAGGTTGCCGCTGATGCCGACGGCGGTACCGAACCGGTCGCCGAAGACGCCGTCGGGCACGGCTGCGTCCGGCGCCGTGAACGTGTCGAGGGACACCCAGGAGGCGCCATCGAAGCCGAACGTGAACGACTCGCCTGCGGCCGGACCGCCGTTCGATGCGCCGATCACGGCCAGGCCGTCGTCGACAGCGACCGCGGTGCCGAACTGGGCGCCGTTGCTCGCACCGGCCGGGTCGCCGACGGTCTGGGCGAGCGTCGCGGTGGGCCCGTCGACGTCGTAGAAGTAGGCGAACCCGGCACCGGAGAACCCCGCGTCGTTCTGGCCCGGCGCGCCGACGACCAACGTCGACCCGTCGAGCGCGACGGCGGATCCGAACAGGTCGCCGAGGCCACCGCCGCCCGATGGGACCGTGTCGCCCTCGAGCCAGGCACCGCCGCTGCGCTCGAAGACATAGGCTGCGCCGGCGTTCGTGTTGGCGTCATCGTCGAACGGCGAGCCGACCACGAGCGAGTCGCCGCTGAGCGCCAGCGCAGCGCCGAACTCGTCGCCGCCGGCGACGCCGGCGGGCGTGAGTGCGCCTTCGGGTGTCCACGACGCACCGGCTCCCTCGTAGGTGTAGACGGCGCCGCCGATGCCGCCTCGCGGCGCGCCGACTGCGAGCAGCGCGCCATCGAGGTCGACGGCGGCACCGAACCGCTCGGACGGCGCGCCGTCGGTGAGCTTGGTCTGCGCCGTCCAGGTCGTGCCCGACCGGGTCCAGATGTGGACGCCGTCCGACCACGATCCGACTGCGATCGTGTCGCCGGACACGGCCACGTCGTAGCCATAGCCGTCGTCGGTGAGCGTGAAGTCGGGATCGAGGAGCTCTTGCTGGAACTGCCACGCCGTCCCGTCGTGCACGTAGACGAACGCAGAGCCCCCGCCGCGGGGGATGCCGCTGGTGACGTCGGGGACGCCGATCACGGCGGTGTCGCCGTCGATGTCGACGGAGAACCCGTACTGGTCGTCGTCGTCGGCCACGACGACCAGCTTGTCGGCGACGCCCGGGTGGGCGGGCAGCCCGGTGTAGACCGCGCCCTCCTGGTCCGGGCCGTCGCCTGGCGCACCGACGGCGAGGTGGAACCCGGAGATCGTGACGGCGGCGCCATACCCGTCACCGGCCGCACCGTCGCCGGCGGTCGACGGCGCCCCCTGCACGCCCCACGACGTACCCCCGGAACGTTCGAAGACGTGCGCCTGGCCGGTAGCGCCGTTCTCGCCCTCGGCACCGACGATCGCGAGGTCGCCGATCGTGTCGACGGCGACGCCGAACCGGCCGGCGGTCTCGGGCGCCGGGCTGGCGAGGTCGAGCCGCTCGGCCCAGGAGTCGCCCACGCCGGTGAAGACGTAGGCCGCGCCGGCACCGATCGTTGCGCCGTCGTCCTGGTCGGGCGCGCCGACGAGGATGGTCCGGCCGCTGGTGGCGACGTCCCAGCCGAACGCGTCGCCGCTGTCGGTCGCCGACCCGGTGAGCACGGCCTGCTCGGTGAACGAGTTGCCCGACCTGACGAGCACGTACGCCTGGCCCTCGCCGACCGTGCCGGCGTTCGGGGCGCCGACGACGCCGGTGGCGCCCCGGACCGCGACCGCGAAGCCGAAGAGGTCGTTCGCGGTGGCGTCGGAGGCGGTGAGCTTGTCGACCGGCGATCCCCACGCCGTCAGGTCCGCCGAGCCGTTGAACCGGTAGACCGCGCCGGCATCGGCCGCGGCTGCGTCGTCCTCGGGCGCGCCGACCCACAGCACGGAGTCGGTGGCGTCGAGCGCCGACCCGAACCGGTCGAGCGATTGCGCGTCGGCGACGTCCTGGGTGACGACGTCGGTCTCGACCCACGCACCCGGGCTGCTCTGGCGGTAGACGAAGACGGCGCCGGCATCGGTGCCGGCGGCCGTGCTCAGTGGAGCACCGACGAAGACGGTGTCGTTGTCGATCGCGACGGCGGCGCCGAACTCGCTCGAATCCATGTCGAGGCCCGGCAGCGTCGCCTCGAGGTTCCACCGTGAGCCGTCGTTGCGGAAGACGTAGACCGCGCCGTCGCCCTCGGAGACCAACGGCGCCCCGACGACGAGCAGGTCGCTGTCGGTGTCGACCGCCGCACCGAGGGTCCCTGACTCCACGAGCCCGGGCAGCTTGTTGGTCGGTGCCGGCAGGCCGACGTCGTACTGGTACGCGGCGCCGGCGTCGCGCCCGTTCTGATCCTCCAGCCGGTGCCCGCGCACGACGAGCCCGCCGCTGGTCGCCACGGTGTCGGTGCCGGCGGACGCGTCGCCGGCCTCGAAGTCGCCCGGCGTGTTCGAACCCACCAGCGCCGTCGTGCCGTCGTCGAGGAGGTGGTAGGCGGCGGTCGCCCCCGTCCAGTCGCCGATCGCGAGCACCCCGTCCGCGACGTCCATCGCGTAGCCGAAGCGGTCGCCGCCGGTCAGGTCGGGGCCGACCTGGGCGCCTGTCTCGTCGTACACGAGGGCGGTGCCCGTGGCCGTCGGCGAGCCGGCGACGATGCGATCGCGCTCGGTCGCCACCGACCAGCCGAGGAAGTCGTCGGTGACGCCACGGTCGATCGTGAAGTCGTACGTGAAGTCGGCCGACGGCCCGGTGCGCGTCCACACCTCGACGTAGCCGCTCTCGCCTGGCGGCGCGACGAACGACGCCGTCATCGGTGCACCGACGACCAGCCGATCGCCCGAGATCGCGATCCCGGTGCCGAAGCGGTCGGTGCCGGCCTTCGGCGAGGTCGACGTGACGACCTGCTCGACGTCGCTCGACCAACCGCTCGGCCCGCCCTGGTAGACGCGGACGAAGCCTTCGCCGCCGCTGTCGCCCGGCGAGGCGAGCACGAGGGTGTCGCCGTCGATGCGGATCACGCGCGGCGGCGCGCCGATGGAGATCGAGGCGGTTCCGACGTAGCCGGACCCTGGATCGACGAAGATGTCCACGCCGGTCGGCGTGGCGGCGACGATCACCCCGTCGGAGATCGCCACGGCGTCGCCGAACCCGAGCAGCCGCTCGATCACCTGCTGGAGGACGCCACCGCTGAAGTAGTACAGGGCTCCCTGATCGCGCCGGAACCCGTCGTACGCGGGCGCGGAGATGACGACGTCGTCGCCGTCGATCGCGACGCTCCGGCCGAACTGGTCGCCGGCGCTGCCGATGTCGGGCAGCAGCTTGTTGCCCGGCGCGCCGAACGACGGCACCGGTGTGAACACGGCGGCGTCGAGGCCGCTCGTCACGGCGCCCACGGGGTCGATCGATGTGACGACCGTGCCGCCGTCGCTGGCGAGTCCGGGTGAGAAGCCGGCGATCGTGGCGGTCTGCGCGTACGTCAGGTCGTTCCCGTTGTCGCTGTAGACGAACGTCTGCGGGAACCCCTCGTCGTGGATCACGATCGTGTCACCGGCGATGGCGACTTCGTTGCCGTACCCGGTGGAACCGCCGGAGAGCGTGACCGATCCGGCGACGACGTCGACGACGGTGACGTCGAACCATGCCGCGGCGCCGACGACGGCCCGACCGAAGTCGGCGTCGATCGAGGACCCGAAGCGGTGGTTCGCGGCGACGGCGGCCTCCTGGAACGAGCCGAGCAGGTCGCCGCCGAGGCCGTAGCGGTAGACGATGCCGGCGTCGGGTGCCGTGGTGTTGTTGAGCGGCGCGCCGACCCAGATGTCGCCCGGGGTGGCGGCGACGGCGGTGCCGAACCGCTCGCCGCCGACGATGCTGCCGATCGACTGCAGCAGCGAACCGGTCGAGAAGTCGTACCAGCGGGCAGCACCGGCATCGACGCTGCCGCTGTCGTCGAGCGGAGCGCCGACCACCAACGTCAGGTCGGCCGCGTCGAGCGCAGCGCCGTAGTGCGAGCCGGCGAGGCCGTTGAGCACCGGCGTCGTCGCGTTCGGCGTGAACAATCCCTGCCCGATCGGGTTGAGCTGGTAGAGCCGCACGGTGTCGACCTCGGGTGCTCCGACGGCGAGGTACGGCATCTGGAGTGCAACCGTCTCGCCGAAGCTGGTCACGCCGGTGCCGTCGATCGTCTGGATGTCGGTCCACGTGCCGCCGAGGTTGCGCAGCACGAGGACCTGCTGCTGGGCCGGGACGCCGACGACCGCCCATGCGCCGTCGATGTCGACGGACGGCTCGGCCGTGTTGGCGATCAGCTGGACAGCCCCCGGCGCGAGGTTGACGTCGAAGCCCGGCGTGACGTCGCCGGCGAGACCGCCGTCGCAGTCGTTGTTCGAGCACGTGACGACGTCATAGGTCTCCCCCGCGGCCGGCACGAAGCCGGCCGAAGCGGACTGGATGGTGCCGCGAATGGACGTGAGTCCGTCCCAGTTGACCTGGCCGAAGTTCGCGGGATCGCCCGAGTCGCCGATGATCTCGAATCGATAGGTGCCGCCCGGATTCAGGGCGCCGTTGTCGGAGTGGCTGACCGACGCGCCGGCGGCGACGTTGACGATGCCGTTCTCCAACACGATGTTCTGGAAGTTGAGGTCGCCGCCGTTCGCGTTGATGACGCTCGTCGACGCGCTCGTCCAGAGGATGCCGTTGGCGATCGACGCGTCGAAGGTGCCGTTCTTGTTGATCGCGCCTTCGTTGATCCACGAGCCGACGCCGGTGATCGCGATCGTCGAGCTGGTCGCATTGATGTTGACGGTGTTGCCCGCTTCGTTGAGCAGCGTGCCGGTGATCTCGAGATCGGTGTCGATGTCGAGCGTCGCCGGCGAGGCGTTGATGACCTGCCCGGCGATCGTCGATCGCATCCCGTTCGAACCGGTGATCGTGAGCGAGTTCGGGTCGACGACCGTGACCGAGCTGTTCGAGCCGACGACCAGGGCGCTGACGCTCGCGGACGCGAGGATCAGGATCGACCCGGATCCCGCCGGGACGATCGCCGTGTCGTTCGCGCCCGGCACGACACCGATGTCCCAGTTGAACGGGTTGCCGAACTCGCTGCCGAACCCGCCGACCCAGGTCGCGACCAGCGGCAGGTCGGCCGCATCGAACGCAGCGCCGGCGTTCTCGCCGAGGAAGTCGTCGCCGGACGCTCCTGTCACGAGCGTCCTGCCGTCGAGCGACACCGTCGCGCCGACGCGGTCGCCGTTCGCCGTGCCTGCCGGGATCAGCTGGTCGTCGGGCAGGGAGGGCCACGTCGTGCCGTCGTAGCGGAACAGGCCGACCTGACCGCCCTGGCCGGCGCGTCCGAGCGCGAACGTGCCGCCGACGATGTCGACGTAGTCGTTGGGTTCGATCGCGATGTCGACCGGGAGCGTGCCGCGGAACTCCCAGGTCTTCGCCCAGGAGTTCGGCGAGCCGGGGCTGGCGACCTCGAAGACGTGACCGGTGTGCGCGGATCCGCCGGTCAAGTCGCCGAGCCCGCCGACGGCGATGCGGAAGCCGTCGGTCGCGACCGCGCCGCCGGCGCTGTCGCCGGTGTTGAAATCGCTGTCGTTGGCGATCTTCTGGACGGGTGTGAGCGATCCGAAGCCGGAGCCGGTGTCCTCCCAGATGTAGATCGCCCCGGCGTCGATGCCGGCGTCGTCGTCGCCCGGCGCGCCGGCCACGGCGATCGTGCCGCTCGACCCGGTTGCGGCGGCGACCGACCAGCCGACCTGGTCGCCGCTGTCGGGTGTGCCGGTCGTGAGCTGGACGGGCAGTGCCCAGAACGCGCCGTCCCATGCCGTTGCGAACACGCCGCCCGCGTCGACGACACGACCCGGCGAGCCGATGATCAGGCGGTCGCGGTCGACGAACGCGACGCTCGCCCCGAACGCGTCGTAGCCGGTGGCGCCGGGCGCCGTGATCGCCGCGCCGAGCCGCGTCCACTCGCCGGTCGGCTGGCGCTCGAACACCCAGACGCGCCCTGCTTCGGCCTGGTCGCCGAGCCGGTCCGACTCGCCGACGGCGAGGCGGTCACCGAACAGGTCGAGCGAGTCGCCGAAGTGCGCCAGTGGTTCGAGTTGTGGCGGGCGCACGAGGCCCTGGAACACCCAGGCCGCGCCCTCGCCGGCGCGCTCGAAGATCGACACGACACCCGACCCGGATGCCGGCTCGTCGTCGAACGGCGCGCTGACCGCGAGCCGATCGCCGTCGACATCGACGACGAGGCCGAACTGATCGCTGATCGCGTCGGTGGCGCCGAGGATCTCGGCCTCGACGGGCGACGGGTCGCCGGCGTCGCTCCACACGAGGGCGCGGCCGCGGTCGACGTGGTTGGCCGCACCGCTCGGTGAGGCGTCGCCGATCCCGTCGAACAGTGGGAAGCCGATCACGGCCGACCCGTCGGATCCGATCGACACCGCGTCGCCGCCTGCCGTGAACGGCTCGTCGTCGGGCACCGTCGGCACGACGACGTTCTCGTCGAAGGTGAACGTCCCGGTTCGGGCGAGCACCGAGACGACGCCGCTGTTCCCCCGGTTCGGCTGGCCGACGATCGCGACGTCACCTTCGGCCGACACCTGGTAGCCCTCGCCACTGGCCGGCGCGTCACCACCGAACTGGAGCACGGTGATGTTCGGGAGGTCGAGCGTGCTGTTGAGCACGTCGTACACGAAGAACGAGCCCAACCCGCCGTTGCCACCCGGCTCCGTCACGACGGCGTACGGCGGCGCGGTCGCCTCGACCGCGACGGCCGCGCCGAACCGCGCACCGGCCTCGGTGCCGAACACCGCCGGGTCGAGCTGGTCGATCTCGGCGAACACCCCTGCGCCCTCCTCGAAGAGGTAGGCGAGGCCGGCATCGACCTGGCCGGAGAAGTCCGCGAGCGGTGCGCCGGCGGCGATGTACGCGCCGTCTGCCGAGATGTCGACCGAGGAGCCGAACGCGTCGCCGTCGGCAGCCGCGCTGCCGACCAGCGTCTGCCGGGCCGCCCAGCCGGGCCCGGTGTCGTCGATCACCCAGACGCGGCCGGCAGTGAACTCGCCCCGCGGGGCGCCGACGACCAGCGTGCGGCCGTCGTCGGTCAGCGCGACGGCCTCACCGAAGCGCTCACCGTCGAACCCGCCCGCCGGCGGGTTCACGCTCGTCTCGCACCCGGTGCCGTCGCAGGCGTGGAGCACGTCGGTCAGGCTCCATGCGCCGCCGGGCCCGTCGCGCCGGTACACGTAGACGGCACCGGCCTCGTCGCCGTTGGCGTCGTCGCCCGGCGCGCCGACGACGAACACGTCACCCTCGACGTCGACGCTGAAGCCGTAGTCGGTCGGCTCGCCGACGTTCGCGTACCAGGCGCTGTCGAACCCGACCGACGCGCCGTCGTAGTCCCAGACCTCGACCTTGCCCTCGTCGCGCCCGGTGTCGTCGTCGAACGGCGAGGCGACGACGACGGTGTCGACGTCGATCGCGACGGCGGAGCCGGTCCGCTCGCCCGACGCGTTGGGGAACGGGAAGACGGCGTTGTCCTCGGCGATGATCGGGTCGATCGTGACCGGGTACACCGCACCCTCGGTGTCGACGTTGAGCGTGATGGCTCCGTCGACCACGTCCATGAACGACGGGAGCGACGCCCCGGTTGCGTCCCACGCCACGAGATCGCGGTAGACGAGCGCCCGGTCGGCGCCTCGATCGATCCGCACGGTCTGCTCGTCGATCAACGTCGGCGTCCCGGCTGAGACGACGACCTCGACCACGGTGATCGGCTCGGCGGTGACGGCGGCGGCCAGTGTGAAGCCCTGCTGGAGGCCCTCGCCGGTGTCGCGGAACCACTCGGTCACTGCGGCGTGGTGGCGGTACTCGACGCCGCCGGTCACGCGATCGGCCGCCACGCCGCGGAGCGCGAGGTCACCGACCGCGTCGGTGCGGAACGTCACGTCGGTGGCGCCCGCCGCGACGACCGCTCCGGTCGGCAGGAACGTGGTCAGCCCGACCTCGGGCGAGAGCTCGGGTGCCGGACTGCGCGGAACGGCACCGACGCGAGCCGGCGCAGCGGTCACCGCCGGCGGCGCCACCGCGCCGCCACCGGTCTGGAGGGCGGCGATCTGGCGCTGGATGTCGGCCCACTCGTCGGCGGTCAGGCCGTCGGGCACCTCGCCCGGTGCCACCGTCTGCGACGATCCGGCGCTCCCGTCGGTGATCGACGTGGCCGGTTCGAACGAAGGCAGCGAGAGCGACGTGTCGATGACACCGCCGAGGCCGAACACGAACGCGATCACCAGCGTGGCCGGGATCCACAGATCGGCCCAGTTCGGTGACTGGATGTCGATTCCCCGCCGCGGTCCAGCCAGTGCTGTCGCCGATGCCCCCATTGTGCGTGGCCCTCCGCTGTGTTCCGTCCGCCGACCCGGGCAGATCCGGGCGTTGCGCGCCTGCGCGACGCCCTACATAAGCAGGTCGATCGGCACGATGCCAGCGCTATTCGTCACAGTCCGTGCCCGTCGTGGGTGAACGACCACGCTGCGTCGCCGATTCCCACCGATCGTGTGGAATCCGTCAAGGACTCAGCGGTCTGCGCCGACCCGGGTGTCGACGACGCGGATCGGGTCGTCGAACACATCGACGCCGGACTCGAAGGCACCGGCGAGGTCGACGACCAGATCGGTCGCCGCGGTGCTGAAGACGCAGATCCGCCCGTCGTCGTCGGGGCGGGCGACGACGAGGTTCGCGACCACGTCGCCCGAGTGGTAGTTGACGTTCGACGACTCGGGCCGCGGACGGTCACAGCGATGCACCGTCAGGAACCCGTTCGCGTCCGGCAGCACGGCGGTCAGGTTGACCACGACGGCGCTGCTGCCGTCGGCTCCGGGCACGGCGACCTCGACCGTCTCGCGCGCCCCGACCCTCGCCGATGCGGTCCGGGTGTCGAGCACGCGCTCGGGTGCGAGGGCGACGGTGAACCCGTCGCCCAGCGAACCCGTCCCGTCGACGACGAGGTGGCTCGGCGAGTACGTGCTGAGGCAGACGTCGCCGCCGGCGTCGGATCGCACGACGACCAGGTTGGCTGCGACGTCGCCGGGCCCGTAGTTGGCATTCGACGCGGTCGGCAGCGGGCGGTCGCACGGGAACGCCGTGACGTGGCCCGCCGACGACGGGTCGACCACGGTCACGTTCAAGACGGCGGCCGAGCCCGCGGCTCCGGTGTCGAAGCGGACGAGCCCGCCGGCGGCGATGCGGGCCGCCTGCGCACCGAGGCCGATGCGGGTGTCGACGAGCCGCACCGGGTCGTCGATGCTCGACCCACCACCGACGAGCGCACCCAACGCATCGACCACGACATCGGTCGTCGCATGGGTCGTCACGCAGACCGCGCCCTCGGCGTCGGGTCGGACGACGACCAGGTTCGCCGCGGTGCGACCGGCCAGGTAGTTCACGTTGGACGTCTCGGGTCGGGCACGATCGCACGGGAACACGGTGAGGTGGCCGTTGCGCTCGGCGCCCACCGACACCACGTTCAGCAGCGCCGCGTCGGAGCCGGCCGCGTCGGGCACCACGACGCGGAGCGTGTCACCGGCGTCGAGGTACGCGGGTGCTGCCACCTCTTGGAACGTCGGCCGGTAGAGCGAGGTGATGACGCCGTCCCAGCGATTGTGCGAGAGCGCGAGCACCGAGGTGCTCGGCGGCCGATCGGCCGCCGCGTGCGGGATCCACGTCGCGAAGAAGGAGTTGCACGCCGCGCACTTGACCGGTGCCGGGATCTCGGCGTACACCTCGAACGGCCCGGTCGCGCGTTCGGCGCGCGAGAGGTAGATCGTGTCGCCCCACCAGTCGCCCTCCTTGTTGACGGCGAAGAAGGAGCTCCCGGACCACTCGACCTGCACCGGGTTGATGCGGTCGCCGTCGAAGACCGGCGCCGCCCGCGACGCATCTTGCTGCCACGACGAACCGTCCCAGTAGCTCGGTTCGGCCAGCAACTCGCCCCTCGGGACGCGGCCGACCGTGACCCGATCGGCGCACGAGCGATCGAATGCGGCGACCCCCACGTACGGGTCGTATCCGAACTGCCGGTAGCAGTGCGCGTAGAGATACGTCCATGCGTCGTCGCTGGTGATCGACCAGCCGTACAGCGCGGCGCTGTCGTCGGGCGGTGCGCCCTCGCTGACGATCGACGACGTCGCCGGGTCGAAGACCGAGACGCGTGTGCCGACGGGCTCGGTGCGCGTCAGGTACTCGTCGCCTCGCTCGACCATCTCGGCGACGAAGACGACGGCTCGCCCGTCGACGTCGATCTCGGCAGCCAGTGGCCAGAACCATCGTTCGAACCGGGCGGTCGACGACGAGAACAGCCAGGACGCCGGGTCGTCTCGCGTCCCGCCGTACAGCACGTCGAAGCAGGCGCCGTCCTGCAGCACGCCGATGTTGTGCACGATCTCGATCTCGTCGGGGCCGACCCGGACGGCGGCGTCCTGGAACGTCCACAGCACCCGCCCGTCGGGCAGCGGTACGGCCCGCTGGTAGTCGGCACCGACGACGCCCGCCGGTTCGGTGTCGAACAACCGGCCGAGGTCGGCCGCGCCCGTTCCGCTCAGGCAGACGCGGCCCTGCGCGTCGGGCGCTGCCGCGGCGCGCTCACCGGGTTGTACGAGGACGCAGGTGGTGACGACGACCGACGCCGCGAGAAGCGCTGCGCCACGACCGACCGCGGGTCGAGTGCCGGACCGACGCCGCCCACATCCTGCCGTCCGAGACGCGCCTGCCACGAGGCGCCACATTGGCATCGCCGGCGACGACGATCAACTCATGAACGAGGTTTCGCGACGGCGGCGATTTCCGAGATGCCGGGTCGTCAGGCGCGACCCTTCAGCATCATGTTCCAGTAGAGGAACGGCAGACCATATTTCTTCAAGTACCACATGTCACGGCGCGGCTTGGTGGTGTCGATGAGCGGGAACGACGGCTTCGGCTCCATCGAGTAGTCGAACTCCGCGAGCAGCATCCGGTTGCCCGACGTCGTCAGCGGGCACGATGCGTACCCGCCGTACCGCTCGGTCGGGTCGCCGCCCTCGAGCTGCTTCATCGCGTTGGCGGTGACGACCGGTGCCTGCTTGCGGACCGCAGCCCCGGTCTTGGAGTTCGGTGTCGACCCGGCGTCGCCGAGCGCGAAGACGTTCGGGTAGCGCACGTGCTGCATCGTGTGCTTGTCGACGTCGACGTAGCCGGTCGGCAGGTCGGTCGACAGCGGACTCGACTTGACCCAGTCGGGCGCCGACTGGTGCGGTACGACGTGCATCATGTCGTAGTCGAGCTCGAATCCCGGCTCGTCGTTCATCGAGCGGAAGAACGCCCGCTTCTTGTCCGCATCGATCGATTCGAGCTCGGACTGGAAGTGGACGTTGATGCCGTAGCCGGCGGCGACCTGCTCGAGCGCCTTGGCGAACACGGGGACGCCGAACATGCCCGGCGTCGGCAGCACGAGGTGGACGTCGATCTTGTCGAGGACGCCCGCCTGACGCCACCGGTCGCACGCGAGATAGGCGATCTTCTGCGGAGCGCCGGCGCACTTGATCGGGTCGCTGGGCATCGTGAAGACCGCGGTGCCCGACGTGGTCTGCTGGATGAACTCCCAGGTCTTGGGTGCGAGGTGCGGCTCGTAGTTGCACGAGACGCCGTTCTCGCCGATCGTGTCGGTGAGACCGGGGATCCGGTCCCAGTCGAGCTGGATGCCGGGGCAGACGATCAGGACGTCGTATTCGATGCGCTGTCCACCGGACGTCTCGACCGTGTTGTTGTCCGGGTCGAACGCCGTCGCCGCTTCCTTGACCCAGTGCACACCCTTGGGAATCACTGAGGCCTCGGTGCGTTCGGTCTGCTCGATCGTCGCGTGGCCGGCACCGACCAGCGTCCAGAGCGGGTGGTACCAGTGCTTGTCCGACGGCTCGATGATGACGATGTCGTCGATCTTCCGGCGGAGCCGTGCGGCGACCGAGATCCCGGCGGCGCCGCCACCGACGATCACGACGCGATGGTGTGCGGTGTTGGGCATGGTGTCTTCCCCTTCGTGCGCCCTCGGGCGCGTCCCCTCGATGGACAAATGTACGGATATTTGGATGAATGGTCAAGCCCCGGTCACGTCCCGGGGTTGCACGTTCGTCGAACGCCCTGGGCTCGTCAGGACATCGAGGCCCCGAGCAGCTCCCAGGCCTGGTAGCCGCCGATCACGTCGGCGACGTCGTCGAACCCCTCCCGGCGGAGCCAGCTGGCCGCGACCGAGCTCCGCTGCCCGGAGGCGCAGTACGCGACCACCGGTCGACCGGCGTCGAGCTCGTCGCGTCGCTGCGGGAGCGCCCCGAGCGGGATCTCGATCGCTCCGGGGATCACACCGGCGGCCGTCTCGCCGGGGTTGCGGACGTCGAGCAGCTGCACGTCGGCCAGATCGAGGCCGGCGACATCGCTGGCGACCAACCGCCGCGAGACGCCGACGAGGTCCGGGTGCTCGACGAGCTGCACCGCGTAGTCGGCGATGTACCGGGACGCACGATCGAACCCGATCCGGCCCAGTCGGGTGCGGGCCTCGCGCTCGCGCTCCGGCTCGCCGGCGACGATCACGTCTGCGTCGGCGGGTACCACCATGCCCGCCTGCTCGGCGAAGCGACCGTCGAGTGGCACGTTGACCGAACCACGGATGTGGCCCAGGGCGAACTCGACGGGGTCGCGGGTGTCGACGATCACGGACCCGTCGTCGAGCGCGGCGACGGCGCCCTCGAATCCGATCGGTTCGAACGGCCCGGCCTCGTCGAACACCTCGTGTTGCTGCCGGTTCGTGATCGCATCGTGCAGGAAGTACGACGGCGCGGCCGGCTGCCCCTCGGTCACGAGGGCGACGAAGTCCTCCTTGCTCATCGGCTGCAGCGCGTAGTTCTCGGTCCGCTGCTCGCCGACCGTGGTGAACGGGTCGCTGCCGAGCGCCTTGCCGCAGGCGCTGCCCGCGCCATGACCGGGGTACACCAGCACCTCGTCGGGTAGCGACAGGAGGCGGTGCACCGAGTCGTACAGCTGCGCGCCGAGCTGCTCGGCCGTGAACCCGATCGCACCGAGCAGGTCCGGACGGCCGACGTCGTTCACGAACAGCGTGTCGCCGGTCAGGATCGCGGCGGGCACGTCGTCGCCGGCGTGCTCGAACACGAGGAACGTCGCCGACTCGGGCGTGTGGCCGGGCGTCTGCCAGGTCTGGATGACCACGTCGCCGAGCTCGATCCGGTCGCCGTCGGCGAGATGGGTGATCGGGAACTCCGCCTCGGCGACGGCGCTGAGGCAGATCTCGGCGCCGGTCGCCTCGGCCAGCTCGAGGTGGCCCGACACGTAGTCGGCGTGGAAGTGGGTGAGGAGCACGTGGGTGATCTCGAGCGAGTGTTCGGCCGCGTCCGCGAGGTACTGCCCGATGTCGCGCTGCGGGTCGACGACCACCGCTCGTCCGCTGGACTCGTCGCCGATCAGGTACGACGACAGCGACAGACACGGGAGTTGATACTGCTGGAGCTTCATGACGGTCCCCTCGGACTCTGACGACGGAGTGCTCCGCCCACGGTTGGATTCGTCCGATTATCCGTACATTTACAACGAGCCACTAGGGACCAAAGTCCCATCGGTCGCTTCCGGCGCGACCCGAGCAGGCGGATTCCGCCAGGAACCCGCGGACGGACGCCGTCAGGGCGTCGCAGACTCGGGCTGCGAGCCAGCGCGGCTCGATCAGCAGGCGGATTCCGCCAGGAATCCGCAGACGGACGCCGTCAGGCGTCCGCGACGTCAGGCCGGAGCGGGTTGAGCGACCCGGCCGACCAGTCGGCGACGAACCGGTAGCGATCGCCGCGGATCAGCGTCGTGCGCCACTCGATCGGCAGACCGTCTCGGCACCCGCGGCGCTCGAGCGAGAACGCCGCCTCGCCGCGGTCGAGATCGAGCAGGCGACGGTCGGCCGCGCTGGGAACGACGGGCGTGAGCCGTTCCCACCCGAGGTTCGGCACGGGTGCGCCCGCCCGGCGGAGTTCGTCGTAGAGCGCGGTCCGGGTCCAGTCGACGTCGAGCAGCGGTGCGGCGACGTCGTACGGCAACCAGGCACGGTCGATCGCCAGCGGCTCGCCGCCGGCCATGCGCAGACGTGCGACGAGCACGAGATCGCTGTCGGGGGGCAGCTCGAGGTGTTCCGCTGCGGTGGGCTCGCGCACCACGGCGAGCTCGAGCACCTCGCTCGTCTGCTCGACCCCGCGCGACTCCACCGACTCGAACAGGCTGTACAGAGCGCCGAGCGACTGCTCGAACTCCGAGCGGTTGATGACGGTGCCCCGACCCCGCTCGCGTCGCAACAGGCCGGTGCGGTTGAGGTGGCGGATCGCCTCGCGCACCGTGTGCCGGCTCACCTCGTAGTCCTCGGTCAGCTCGAGATCGGTCGGGAAGGCGCCGTCGTCGAAGTCGCCTGCGTCGAGGCGCCGCTTCAGCTCGGCTTCGAGCTGAGCCCAGAGCGGCATCGGACTGTGGCGGTCAAGCGGCTGCACCGACATGCGACCTCCTCCTTGGTCCGGTCATGAGAACATCCGTACTTGCGATCTTACGCAGATCGCACCGCCGTCAGGGACGCGAGTCGGTGGCGATCTCGACCGTCGCGAGGTGGTCGATGTCGACGGTGCGGCCTGCGACGCGCATCGCGACCGGCTGATCCGACCGGTTCTCGATCGTCACCGACCCCGGCCGGCACGTCACCGAGATCCAGGCGCCGCGGAACTGGACCTGGAAGCCGAGCTCGTCCCATCCGGGGGCGAGCACGGGGTCGATGCACAGCTCGCCGTCGACGACGGCGAGCCCGCCGAAGCCGTGCACGGCTGCGATCCAGGTGCCGGCCATCGACGTGACGTGGCAGCCCTCGTCGACCTCGTGGTTGTAGTCGTCGAGGTCGAGGCGGGCGGTGCGGAGCATCAGCTCGTGGGCCTTCTCGAGCCGCCCCAGGCGGACGGCGAGGACGGCGTGGACCGACGGCGACAGCGAGGACTCGTGCACGGTCCTCGGCTCGTAGTAGTCGAAGTTGCGGCGCAGCGTGTCGAGGTCGAACCGGTCCTCGAACGTCCAGAGGCCCTGCAACACGTCGGCCTGCTTGATGTACGGCGATCGCAGGATCCGGTCCCACGACCAGTGCTGGTTGATCGGCCGCTGGTCGGGATCGAGGTCGTCGACGGTGACCTGCTCCTTCTCGAGGTAGTTGTCCTGCTGCAGGAACACGCCGCGGTCGTCGTCGTGGGGCAGGTGCAGGTGGTCGGCGACCTCGCGCCAGCGGGCCGGCTCGGTCGACTCGTCGAAGCCGATCGACTCGAGGACGTCGCGCGTGCGAGTGGCGTCGAGGGTTCGCGCGTCGTCGATCGCGTCGAGCGTGTACCGCAACGTCCACTGCGCGATCAGGTTCGTGTACCAGTTGTTGTCGACGTTGTTCTCGTACTCGTTGGGGCCGGTGACGCCGAGCATCACCCAGGCCTGCCTCGGCTCGCTCCAGGACACCCGCTGCGACCAGAAGCGTGAGATCGCGACGAGCACCTCCAGCCCGCCCTCGAGGAGGTAGTCGTCGTCGCCGGTGTAGCGGATGTAGTTGAAGATCGCGAACGCGATCGCGCCGTTGCGGTGGATCTCCTCGAACGTGATCTCCCACTCGTTGTGGCACTCCTCGCCGTTGATGGTGACCATCGGGAAGAGCGCGGCGCCGTCGCCGAAGCCGAGCTTGGCGGCGTTCTCGACCGCCTTGCCGAGGTGGCGGTACCGGTACCGGAGGAGGTTCTTCGCCACCTCGTGCTCGGACGACGCGAGGTAGAACGGGAAGCAGAACGCCTCGGTGTCCCAGTAGGTAACGCCGCCGTACTTCTCACCGGTGAAGCCCTTCGGCCCGATGTTGAGGTCGGGATCGTCACCCGTGAAGGTCGAGTTGAGCGTGAAGATGTTGAAGCGGATGCCCTGCTGCGCGGCCGGGTCGCCGCCGATCACGACGTCGCTGATCTCCCACTTGCGCTCCCACGCGGCGCGATGCTCGACCTGCAGCAGGTCGAACCCGACGGCGAGTGCCTCGTCGAGCTCGGCATGGGCAGTCTTCGGCACCTCGGTCTCGGCGACGTCGCGCGAGGTGACGATCGCGCCGATCTTGACGATCTCGACGGTCTGGCCGGCGTCGAGATCGACGCTGCACGTCGCTCGGGCGACGCGTGGGCTGGTCTCGGGCCTGAGCGGCGGATCGATCGCGGCGCCGTCGACGCCGAGCCGGACCTCGGCTGCGGTCGCTGCGAGGAACTCGGTCTTCTTGGTGCTCGCCACGACCGTCGTGCGGGCACCGTCGACCAGCTGCTCGACCTCGTCCCAGAAGCCCTCGTCGTAGTTCGAGTCCTCGTTGACGACGTCGCCGTCGACCAGCGAGCAGATCTCGACCGTCGCCGCATCGCTGACCGTGAGCCGGTATCGGAGCGCGCCGACGTGCCGGCGCGTCATCGAGACGAAGCGCTCGACGTGCAGCTCGACGGCGTGACCGTTGCGGAGCCGCACCGTCGCCGCTCGTTCGAGCTCGCCGGTGCGCATTCGCAGCGTGCGGCGGTAGTCGAGGACCTCGGCAGCGGCGAGATCGAGCTGCTCACCGTCGATCGTGATGCGCAGCGCCTTCCAGTCGGGTGCGTTGAGGATCTTCGCGAAGTACTCGGGGTAGCCGTTCTTCCACCAGCCGACCCGGGTCGGGTCGGGGTAGTACACGCCGCCGATGTAGTTGCCCTGGAGCGTGTCGCCCGAGTACGCCTCCTCGTGGTTGCCGCGCCCGCCGAAGTGCCCGTTGCCCAGGCTGAAGAGGCTCTCGAACGCCCGGTGATCGGCGGGCTCGAAGCCGCGTTGCTCGACGACCCACGGGTCGGCCTCGATCAGTGCTCTCACCGCAGAGACGATACGGCAGAGACCGGGCCGTGCGGGCGGCCATCTGGCCGGCCGCGGCGGCGTGCCATGCTGTCGCGATGATCGTCGAGCGAGCGATCGACTGCGGGCCCGTGTACCGCCGCAAGCGACGCGAGTTCGTCGCGCTCCTCGACAGTCTCACCGCGACGCAGCTGGCGACGGTCGTGCCGGCGACACCCGCCTGGACGGTGCGCGATGTGCTCGCCCATGTCGTGGGCATCACCGCCGACCTCAACGCCGGTCGGTTCGACGAGGGTGACGCGGGCCCCGATGCCTGGACCGGGAAGCAGGTCGACGATCGGCGCGACCGGTCGGTGAGCGAGCTCGCCGACGAGTGGGAGGCCGAGTCGTCGAGGTTCGAGATGGGTCTCGGTCTGCTCGGCTACGAGATCGGCAGCCACTACGTCGCCGACCTGTTGCAGCACGAGCAAGACGTTCGCCAGGCCATCGGCCTGCCGCGCTTCTCCGACGACGAGGCGCTGCGGATCTCCCTCGACTTCCTGCTCGACCATCTGCACGGCGTGCTGCGCGACGCCCGGGTCGGTGTGCTGACGGTGCGGGTCGCGAGCGAGACCTTCTCGCTCGGCAGGGGCCCGCTGCGGGCCGAGCTGACCGGCGAGCCGTTCGAGCTGTTCCGCGGCCTCGGCGGCCGGCGCAGCCTCGGGCAACTGCTGACGCTGACGTGGAGCGGCTCGTCCGACGAGTTCGTGCCGCTGGTCAGCGCCTACCCGCCGCAGCCCGGCGATCTGCTCGACTGAGACCGTCCGATTCGTTCGTTGCGCCCCGATGCCGCACCTCGTGCGGCAGCCGGCGACTCCTGCGGCTCGCACGACGGCCACCTCGGGTACCTCGGGCGACGGACCGGCCTCGTGTGCGGCCCTTCGGCGCACGTAGCATCGTCGTCATGCAGGTCAGTGACAACGCCACCAAGTTCTACATCGACGGCGCCTGGGTCGAGCCGTCCACCGACGACACGCTCGACGTGATCAACCCGGCGACCGAACAGCCGATCGGGACGATCGCGCTCGGCGGTCACGCCGACGTCGACGCCGCGGTCGCCGCCGCCCAGCGGGCGTTCCGGACGTGGTCGCAGACGTCGGTCGACGAGCGGCTCGCACTGCTCAACAAGATCACCGAGTTGCTCGGCGCCCGGGCCGATGACCTGGCGGGCACGATCAGCGCCGAGATGGGGGCGCCGCTCGGACTCGCCAAGGCGGCGCAGGCGGCGAGCGGCCTCGGGCACTTCGCCACGACGGCCGCGGTGCTCCAGGGCTTCGAGTTCGAGGAGCGCCTGGGGACGTCGCTGATCGTGAAGGAGCCGATCGGCGTCGTCGGGATGATCACGCCCTGGAACTGGCCGATCAACCAGATCTCGTGCAAGGTCGCACCTGCGCTCGCGGCCGGTTGCACGATGGTGCTCAAGCCCTCCGAGGTCGCGCCGCTCAACGCGATCGTGTTCGCCGAGATCCTCGACGAGGCCGGCGTGCCCGCAGGCGTGTTCAACCTCGTCAACGGCGACGGCCCGACGGTCGGCTCGTACATGTCGTCGCACGAGGGCATCGACATGATGTCCTTCACCGGCTCGACCCGTGCCGGTGTCGAGGTGGCGAAGAACGCGGCACCGACGGTCAAGCGCGTGGCGCAGGAGCTCGGCGGCAAGTCGGCGAACATCATCCTCGACGACGCCGACTTCGCCGAGGCGATCGGGCGGGACGCGTTCGGCATGTGCATGAACTCCGGCCAGTCGTGCAACGCAGGGACGCGCATGCTCGTGCCGAACTCGCGGATGGACGAGGCGGTCGAGATCGCCAAGCAGGCCATGAGCGCGGTGGCGGTCGGTGCGCCCGACAGCGACGGCACCACGATCGGCCCGGTCGTCTCCGAGACGCAGTGGAACAAGATCCAGGGGCTGATCCAGGCCGGCATCGACGAGGGCGCCACCCTCGTCACCGGCGGAACCGGGCGACCGGACGGTCTCGACGCGGGGTACTACGTCAAGCCGACGCTGTTCGCCGACGTCACCAACGACATGCGGATCGCGCAGGAGGAGATCTTCGGACCGGTGCTCGTGATGATCGGCTACGAGGACGACGACGACGCCGTCCGCATCGCCAACGACACGCCTTACGGTCTCGCCGGCTACGTATCGGGCAGCGCGGAACGGGCGATCGGCATCGCTCGGCGGATCCGCACCGGCAACATGCACGTCAACGGCGCCGGCCCCGACTTCAACGCGCCGTTCGGCGGCTACAAGCAGTCCGGCAACGGACGCGAGTGGGGCGGCCACGGCCTCGAGGAGTTCCTCGAGACGAAGGCCATCCTCGGCGCGACGGCACCGGCCTGATCCGGCCTGACGCGAGGCTCGCGGCCAGCGCCGGAGGACGCCGGCTCGACGCTCCGCGCACATTCCGTCACGTGCCCGGGGTTGGGACTCGAACCCACTCTCCGCCGGATCGACAGGGAGTTCACGACTGCGGGAATCGGTCCGTCGCGTGCGCTCTCGTCCGTTGCACCTGGTGACGTGCGCTCACGTCGTCCACACGGTCTGCGCTGAACGACCCGATCCGACCTGTCCGGTCACGTGACCGCCCCGTGACCGTCGGACGATGAGACGGGCCCGCGCCCGCCGGCGTCCCGCAGGTCCGCTCGGGTGGGCGGAGGTCAGTGCTCGTCCCAGTGGTCGCCGTGCTTGGCGTGGCGGTGGCCGTCGTGCAGGTAGTCGACGTGGTCGCCGTGCTGGATGGCCTCGTGGCCGCAGTCGGGACCGTGCCCGTGATCGCCGTGGTCGGCGTGCTCGGCGTGGGTGACCTCGCACTCGTCCCAATGCCCGTCGTGCTCGCGATGGACGTGACCCTCGTGGAAGTAGTCGACATGGTCGTCGTGGACCACCGACGCGTGACCGCAGTCCGGTCCGTGCCGGTGCGGGTGATCCTCGTGGATCGCATGGGTCATGCTCATGAAATGGCCTCCTCGGCATGGCTGATCGCAGCGCGAACGATGTGGGTGACGTGGTGGTCGGCGATCGAGTACCGAACCTCCTTGCCCTCACGACGGCCGACGATGAGGTTCGCCGACCGCAGTACCCGCAGGTGCTGGGAGATCAGAGGTTGGTTGACCTCGAGCAGGTCGGTGAGCTCGTGCACGCACTGCTCACCGTGCTCTTCGAGGGCGAGGATCACGCCGAGGCGCACCGGGCTGCCCAACACCTTGAGCAACTCGGCGCCTCGCTCGACGGCGTCGTGATCGCGGTCCACCGCACAATCATGCATGTATTCGCATGTGTTCACACGTAGCCGGAGCGACCGACGACTGCTCAGGGCTGGTAAGGGAGCGACGAGTGGTGCAGCACGATGCGCAGCACGCCGTCGGCATCCTTCGAGTACCCCCAGCTCTTGTCGGCGGTGGTGACCTGGCCGTCGGCATCGGTCATGTGCACCCACCCCATCCACATGGCGACATCGCCATCGATGAACGTCGCCGCGGTCTCCGACCGGACGTCCCGCCACCCCTTGAGCCCGAAGCCCCCGTCGAGCGGGAAGTCGGGGTCGTGGCCGACGAAGTACGACAGCGCTCCCGCCCTGGTCGGGCGGAACGTCTGGTCACCACTCGCCATGGTCGGCTTGAACAGCACCGGCCCCAGTTCGTACCCGTAGGCCTCGTCGAGGACACGGGAGGCGACCTCTCGAGCCGCATCGATCCCGTCGGCTTCGTAGGCCTTCGCGATCGCAATCAGCCCGGCACCCCAAGCCTCACGCGCCGCAGCCAACTCTGACTCGGTGATCATGTGGTTCCTCCTCGCTGGTCGTTCGATGTGCCGACGCGTCGGCGGACGTCCATCGGCGAGGCTACTCCCGGCTCAGCCCCAGCTCATCGGGAAGGCCACGGTCGCCGGCATCGCCGCAATCGTCTGCCCGGGCGTTTCGTGTCGTGCGAGTGGTGGCCCGCTCGTTTGCGCCTCGCTGCACCGTCTCAGGTCGAGCCGCCCTTCGTCGTGGGTTGGGCTCGGTGCCCGTCACGATCGAAGATCATGATCACCTCGGCCGGTTCGTCGACGGCAGCGACAGCGTGCGAGCTGACATCTGCGCGACGCAGAGCGAGAGCGTAGCAAGACTGAGAACGGTTCTCGTAGTGTGGTAGCTATGGCAACCCCGATCACCACCATCGCCAGGCCTCGACCACGGAGCGACTGCTCGGCAACCGCATCGATCTCCGCGAGGTGGACTCCCTCGCCGGCGAGCGGGTGACGGTCATCGGCGGCGGTCTCACAGCAGGGCACCTCGCCGTCGCTGCCGCCGACCGGCAGGCGACGGTGACCCTCGTGACCCGCCGACCGGTCGTCCAACGGAACTTCGACGTCGAGCCCGGATGGCTCGGACCACGCAGCCTCGACGGCTTCTCGAGACTCTCCAGCCCGCATCGACGGCTCGAAGCCGCCCGCACCGCCCGAGGAGGAGGCAGCATGCCGAGCTGGATGTGTCGCCGGCTGCACTCCGAGATCGAGGCCGGCAGTGTGACGCACCTCGTCGGTGCCGTCGAACGGCTCGACGACCACCGACGCCGGCTCGAACTCCACGTCGGCGGCCGCACCATCGAGGCACACCGCTGCTGGCCTGCCACCGGCACCCGGCCCGACGTCCGCGTCGACGGCGCACTGGCCGGCCTCGTCGACCAGCACGTCGACGGCGTCCCCGTGGTCGACCACAGCCTGCGCGTCGTGGACACCAATCTGTTCGTGACCGGACGCCTCGCAACGATCGAGCTCGGCCCGCCGCCGGCAACCTCTGGAGCGCCCGCATGGCGGCCCGCAGGATCTGTCGAGCACTGACGGGCACCGATCTCGACCGCGACGCGTTCGCAGCGGTCGAGCCACCCCTTGCAGTCACCAACCTCACCCGGAGCCAACCATGACCGAACGATTCGGAATCCCCCTCGTGACCGAAGAGCTGATCGACTGCTTCGGCCAGCTCACGCACCGGCTCGTGTTGGAGATCGACGGGACGGTGTCGATCACGTTCGCTTCGTCCGGAGTCACTGCCCGCGTCGACCCGACGACCCGCGCGGTGCTGACCCCCGGCATGCACGTTCCCCAATCGCTCATCGATCAGGCTGCGTCGATGCGGCTCACCTGAAGCGCGCCGCCGCACGGATGATCGCAGGCGGCCTGCAGCCGTGCGTTCGTCGACACCAGGAACGCGCCGTTGACGACATCCAGGGGCCGCAGAGTGCGAACGGGGTGGCCGCTGTCGTGCGTGCCGAACAGGAGCGGCGCGGATGCCTGGCCGCTGCGCACGAGCGAGCGATCCCCGCGTTGTCGCTAGGAGGGATCTCGTTCGAGGTGTCGTCCGGCACCGACGTCGTACGCGTCCCTGACCCAGCCGCGGAAGTCGTCGTCGAGTTGCTCGGGTGAGTTCAGGCGGAGCTTGTGGATGAACAGCCGCTTCGTGTAGGGCTCGACGTTCGAGAAGCGCTCGTCGTCGACGACGTCGGTGAGATCCAGGAAGCCGCCGAGCCCGGCCTTCGTGGGTCGCACTGCCGCGAAGACGCGATGGGTTCCTCGGAAGCCGACGCCCGACTTGGTGATCGACAGCTCGTTCGGGCCGATCTCGTCGACGAGAGCACGAAATCGATCGAACAGTTCGAGCGACAGCTGGCTCGCGCCACCGAAGACGTCGTCGATGCCGACCCTGCTACAGGTGTGGCCTTGGTTGCGTCGCCGGAAGCGTCGGCCGCACGACGCACACGTCCATCCATCCATCTGACTCTCCCCTCTCCTACGACACCACTATAGTGGTGTCGCATGGCAGCCGTCGATTCCCTCGCCCTCCGGTTCTTGACGACAGGTGGACAGACGCCGATCCGATCCAGCTTCGAGCAGCTGCACCACCCAGAGGACCTGGAGGCCTGGCTCTCGGGCTCACTCGATGCCGAGCACCCCGTTCACACGGTCGACGGCGACTTCGACGCCGCCGTTGCGCTGCGCGAAGCGATCTTCACGATCATTCGCGATCGGACCATCGACCGCACGCCGAGCAGCGATGCGGTCGCCGTCCTCAACGCGGCAGCCGAACGCGATCCGCTCGTTCCACGACTCGACCCGTTGACGATGGCGAGCCGATGGCAGGAACCGATTCGTCCCGTCGCCGCGCTCTCGACGATCGCTCGCGATGCCATCGATGCGCTGAGCGGCGAACACGGTCGTCGAGTGCGCGAGTGCGCCAACCCGAACTGTGAGCTCGTCTTCGTCGACTCCTCGCCACCGGGCGCTCGACGCTGGTGCGCGATGCGCCGGTGCGGCAACCGTTCCAAGACCCGTGCCTACCGAGCACGCCGCGCGCAGACCTCGACCGAAGGGAAGGCGACATGAACCGACGACTCCGGCTCGTCTTCCAGACCACGAACCCGCAACGACTCGCCGACCTCTGGCGCGGTGACCTCGGCTACGGCCCCGAACCGCCACCCGAAGGCCTCGACAGCTCGGAGTAGTCCGCCGACTCCCCGATCATCGTCGTGCCCGGGGTGGGATTCGAACCCACACAGATCTTGCGATCTAGGGGGGTTTAAGCCCCCCGTGTCTGCCAATTCCACCACCCGGGCCTGCGGCTCACGCTAGCCCTGGCTCCGGTCACGCACTTTCGAAACGATACGTGAACTCGTCGCCGACGCCGGATCGGCGATGAACCACCTCCGTACGCTCGGACCGCATGAAGGCCGCTGCGCTCCCGATCGCCGCCGCACTCCTCCTCTCGGCATGCGCAGGCGACGGCGACGAGGCGGCTGTCGAGGCCGGCGACGGGGCCGCATCCATCGTCGCCGAGGGCCGGTCGTTCGCGACAGCACCGGACGCGCCCGACGGGCCGAACGACGCGGCGACCGAGCAGTTCGACCTGCTCCTGGCGCTGATCCGGGGCGGCTTCGTCGGTGCCGCCGAGTACCAGCCGTTCATCGACGCCGGCGACGCACGGCACGCGTGGTTGATCAGCGACCTCATGCGATTCGTCCGCCCCGGCGACGCGCAGGACACGCTCGTCGACGGCTTCACCACGCTGACCGGCGTCGACATCTCCGACGAGATCGCCGAGGAACGGTCACCGTGGAACTCGGTGACCGACCGCCTCATCGCCTGGGACACTCCCCCGCCGCCCGAGTACCAACGGCTGAAGGGCGAGCTGTTCACGCTCGTCGAGGACGCGTGGGCACCGTTCTTCGAGGACCCCGACGCCACCATCGACTGGCGCTGGCTCAGCTGGGGCGGCGTGTTCATCGACGACCGCCCGCTCGGCGACCCCAACCCGTGCGAGATCCCGGGCTGCATCCCCTCGCTCGACGACCCCGAGCTCGTTCCGGCCGCGGAGGGCGACTGGTACGACGACGACCGTGTCGTGTTCGGCGTGACCGAGGGCGACGAGGCGGTCGCCTTCCCGCAGAACATGATGCAGGTGCACGAGATGGTCAACATCACGATCGGCGGGCGCCGCTTCGGCATCCCCTACTGCACGCTCTGCGGCTCGGCGCAGGCGTTCTACACCGACCAGGTGCCCGACGGCGTCGAGACGCCCGTGCTGCGCACGTCGGGCCTGCTCAGCCGGTCGAACAAGGTGATGTACGACCTCAACACGTTCTCGGCGTTCGACACGTTCACCGGCGAGGCGGTCAGCGGGCCGCTGCTCGACGCCGGTGTCGTGCTCGACCAGAACACCGTGACGGTGAGCACCTGGGGCGAGTGGAAGGCGGCACATCCCGACACGACGATCGTGGCCGAGGACGGCGGCATCGGTCGCGAGTACGACGACGACCCGCTGCGCGGCCGCGACGACGACGGGCCGATCTTCCCGGTCGGCGACGTCGACCCTCGCCTCGGCGTGCAGGACCCGGTGCTCGGCGTCGTGCTCGACGACGGCACGCCTGTCGCGTTCGACGTGGCCGAGGCTCGGGTTGCCCTGGCGGCCGGTCAGCCCGTGGAGCTGAACGGCGTGGGGCTCGGCCGCGACGGCGGCGGCTTCGTGGCACTGGTCGACGGGTCGGAGGTCGCCGCCCACGAGGCGTTCTGGTTCGCATGGAGCCAGTTCCACCCCGACACGCTGCTGTGGCCCGACGATGGCTGATCGACGACCGCTGACGGACGGCCGCTGACGGACGGCGGCACTCAGGCCACCTGCGGCATGTCGGGCCCCGGAGCGGCGCCGACGCCGACGCCGGCCGACGACCAGAGCTCGCTGCGCAGCCGATCGGCGTGCGGTGCGGTGAGACCGTTCGCGACGACCACGCCCTCGATCATGTCGGCGAGCACGGCGGGCCAGGGGCGCCCTCGCAGCCGCACCGACACGATGGCGCCCTCGGGACGGCGCCGGATGGTGCGGTCGACCCCGACCAGCCGCGGCGGACACCGGAAGCTCGGCCCGACGAGCCCGCGACGCCGCGCCTCGCGCGTGAGCATGCGCGCGGCCGCTGCGAAGTCGACGGTGCTCGCAGCCGAGGGGGATGTCATACCCCGACTCTGACAGCGGGCTGTCACAACGTTGCCCCCGCCCGAACGCGTGAGGTTGTTGCGCCCATAGTGCGCAACAACCTCACGCGTTCCGAATGGGGGTCACACCGCCTCGGTAGTGTCGCCGGCGATGGCCGACGCCGCGCCCGACGACCTGTCCCCGCTGCAGCGCAAGACGCTCGGGCTGCTGCGCCGCAGTCCCGACCCGGTCGTGTTCGACCCGTCGTTCGTCGCCACGCTGCGCCGTGACGTCGAGGAGGCGTTCGACGACTTCCACGACCGGCTCGGCGACGAGCAGCTGTTCGTGAGCAAGCACCGACTCGCGAGCGTGCTCGGATGCGAGGTGCAGCATCTCCACGACGACGCCTTCACCTGGTCGCCGGCCGTCGCCGGCGGGCAGGTCGCTCACCGGGCGATCCAGCTGCTGATCAACTGGCGCGGCGACCCCGTGCCCGCTGACGTGGTCGACGAGGCGATCGCCCGGCTCGCCGACGACGACACCAGCCTCGGCGACTGGATCGCCGGCCTGTCCGAGGCGGACCTGGCCGACCTGCGCGGCGTCGCCGTCGACAAGCTGATCAAGTTCCAGGAGTGCTTCCCGCCGCTCGACAAGCGGGCGGCGCCCACGACCGAGTCGAGCGTGCGCTGGCCGATCGACGGCCCGATCGTGCTGTCGGGCAAGGTCGACCTCACGCTCGGCCGGCCGGCCGGCGCCGAGAGCCGCAAGGTCATCGTCGACCTGAAGACCGGCTGGGTCGCCCCGAGGCACCGGGAGGACCTCCGGTTCTACGCCCTGGTCGAGACGCTGCGGACCCAGATCCCTCCCCGCAAGCTCGCGTCGTTCTACCTCGACGCCGGCGAGCCGGTCGTCGAGGACGTCACCGAGCGCCTGCTGCTGTCCGCGTCGAGGCGCATGCTCGACGCCGTCAACGCCGAGATCGAGCTGCGCGTCGAGGGGCGCGAGCCGGTGAAGCGGCCCGGCACGTCGTGCCGCTGGTGCCCGCTCGCCGCCGACTGCGACGAGGGCCAGGCGTACCTCACCGGCCGCCGCGACGACGATGGTGAGCCGACCGACTTCGACTGAACCGGGCTCAGGTCGACATCAGCGCGGTCGGCACGCCCAGCCCGGCGCCGGAACGGAACGTGGCGATGCGCCGCCCCGGCTGCACGGCGGCCTTCGGGGCGCCGATCACGTCGGGGCCGTGGCCCGCCACCGCGGCGTCGAGATCGACCACGTTGACGACCAGACCCCACAACCCGACCCGGGTGACGTCGGAGCGCTCGACGATCTCGACGATGCAACCTCGATCCGGGAACCGGTGGAACGCCTGGCGCACGTCGCCGGCTTCGCGGACCCGGCGCTGCTCGAGTCCGAGCGCCTCCTCCACCGCGCCCGAGGTGCGCTCGAGCGAGTCGGTCATGATCACGAGGTGGTCGAGCTCGAACGCGCCGTTCGGGTGGTCGATCGGCGCCACGACGTCGACGCCGACCACGGCGATGCCCTCGACATCCACCGACCCGTCGGCCAGACCGTCGACGCCGAGCCCGAGCAGACCCGAGCCACCCTCGACGAACGTCAGCGCACCGTTCGAGAACGGGATCCGGCCGTCGTCGTCGGCGGCGAACCCCACCGCCAGCCACGGGCCGATCGAACCGCCGACGCCGACCGAGGCGAGCCGCAGCTCGCTCACGGCTCGAACCCGAGCTGCCACGAGAAGAACGCCAGCACGTCGG
>JAAUYD010063399.1_pt1 | contig 45514 bp, 31 predicted proteins | sample 7278101 | NCBI WGS metagenome assembly JAAUYD01 (sample SAMN14350128, study PRJNA611818) | marine sediment metagenome | isolation source: surface marine sediment (0.6m) | place: French Polynesia: Moorea | collected 2018-08
CCGTTTTGATGGAGAGTTCGTCCTTCGAATTGAAGACACCGATCGCGAACGATCCACCGAAGAAAACGTGCGTGCGATTGTCGACGGACTGGACTGGCTTGGCCTGGATGCGGATGCGGGGCCTTTCTTCCAGACTGACCGTTTCGATCGCTACAAAGAGGTACTCACCGCCTGGTTGGACACCGGCAAAGCCTATCATTGTTACTGCACGAAAGAAGAGATCGATGAGCTACGTGAGCAACAGTTGGCGAGCGGCGAGAAGGTTCGCTATGACGGGCGCTGCCGTGATCGCGCCCGGCCACGTGAAGGTGTAGACCCGGTAGTCCGCTTTCGCAATCCTGATGCGGGTGAGGTGGTCGTGAACGACGCAGTGCGCGGCAGAGTGGTATTTGACAATGCCCAGCTTGATGACTTGATTATCGCTCGCTCGAATGGAACGCCAACGTATAACTTCACGGTAGTCGTCGACGACTCAGACATGAAGATTACCCATGTCATACGTGGTGATGACCATCTAAATAATACGCCTCGCCAGATGAATATGCTTGAGGCGCTCGGCGTTGACAATCCTGTTTACGCCCACTTGCCCATGATTCTTGGCCCTGATGGAGCAAAGCTCTCGAAACGGCACGGAGCGGTCGACATTAGGGACTACCGCGATCAAGGGTACCTCCCGGAGGCGATGCTGAACTATCTGGTCCGCCTTGGCTGGTCACACGGCGACAAGGAGCTATTTACGACTGACCAAATGATCGAGCTCTTTGATATTAACGATGTGAATCAGTCAGCTTCAGCATTTAATCCTGACAAGCTTCGCTGGATCAACCAGCAACACATCATACGGGCTTCAACCGAAAGGCTTGGCGAGCAACTGGTGCGTTTTCTCAAGAGATCGGGAATACCGATAACTAGCGGCCCAAGTCCGGCAGATGTAGCTGAGGTCTTTCGTGAAAGAGCAGAGACAATACAGCAAATGGCGGACAATTCTCGCTATTGCTTCGTCGATTTCGACGCAATCGATCCGAAAGCCGCCAAGAAACACTTGCGTCCGGTTGTACTAGAGCCGCTTAAGGCTGTCCGGACCGCACTAGCCGAAACGCCCGATTGGGAGAAGAAGGAAATTGAAACGGTCATCAAGAAGATAGCCGCAGAATTTGACATTAATATAGGCAAGCTCGGCCAGCCTATTCGTGTCGCAGTTACAGGCGGGGCCGTTTCTCCTCCAATCGATGCAACGGTCTGGGTGATCGGGCGAAGTCGGGTTATTGATCGTCTGGACGCGGCCATACAGATTATCGCCGCTCGAGCTGCCGCGAGTAACAGCTAACTTGTTGATTCGAATGGAACAAACGCCTCAGGATACAGGTGCTTGACAGGCTTCGCGCAGCTCCGTAAAGTTCGCGGCTCCGTGGGGCTATAGCTCAGCTGGGAGAGCGCTTGCATGGCATGCAAGAGGTCGGCGGTTCGATCCCGCCTAGCTCCACCAATTTCCTCACGGAACAAGTTCCTACGTCCCCATCGTCTAGAGGCCTAGGACTCCGCCCTTTCACGGCGGCAACAGGGGTTCGAATCCCCTTGGGGACGCCATACCCATGAATAGGCCCGCTTTCTTTCGCGGGCCTTTTTATTTGTTTGGCGACGATCTGTCATTTTGCGTTAGTTCGGGTGACTGGGACTAAACGCGGGGCTATGATCGCAGCTGGCAGAACGGGACTCTGGCATGCAACCCATTGGATGGTATTTAAGGCGCCTTCGTGTGATGGACAAGGCGGAGATAATCTGGCGTATCGGTCGTCTGATCGGCGATCAGGCGGATGTGCTTCGCTGTCATTTCCGCCGATTCCCAACGCCTAATCGTGATCGTCTCTGCGAGTTCGCGTTTTTTGAGCCGCCTTTCCGTGTCGCCGAGCACCAGCCTCCCGTCCTGGAAGCCAGGTGGCAGGACTCCCTGGTCCGTGAGGCCGAGAATATCGTCGCCAACCGGTTGAGCTTCTTCGATCGGGAGGATCAGCATCTAGGCGAACCTATTGATTGGCACCGTGACTGGTCCGCCGGTATCACCGGCCCGAATCGACCGTGCACCTATGTCGACTACCGGGAGCAACGAACTTTTGGCGACTGCAAGCTCGTCTGGGAACCCAACCGGCATCATCAACTTGTTACTCTGGCGCGTGCATTTGCGGTAACAGGTTCCCGCCACTACGCCGCCAAAATATGCGAGCTCCTGGAGAGCTGGTTGGATGCCAACCCGTTCGGGCGAGGTATGAACTGGAAAAGCCCACTCGAAATCGGCATTCGATTGATCAACTGGGTTTGGGCGATCGATCTGATCCGCGACTCATACCGGATAGATGACTCGCTCTGGTACCGCATACAGAATGCCGTGCATTATTCCTTATGGGATTTGCGCCGCAAGTTCAGCAAGGGAAGCTCTGCAAACAACCACCTGATTGGAGAGGCGGCAGGAGCGTTTGTAGCGGCTAGCTACTTCGGCCATCTTTCAAATTACAGCGCGCTCGTCGATGAGTGCCAGCAGATCCTTGAGCATGAGATCATGTCGCAGACATACGAGGATGGCTGCACACGGGAGCACGCCTTCAGTTATCAGGCATTCGTCATACAGTTCTTTTCGATCTGCTCGCTCGTCGCGCGGAGGCTTGATTCCCCCCTGTCCGACCCCTTCCACGAGAGACTGCAGAAAATGTACGAATTTCTCGCGGAGATTTCTCAGGACACTGATGCGATACCACCCTGCGGCGACGGAGATGACGGCTACGTTTTGGACCTCGGCGCCAAACCTCAGCAGATCGAGGCATTGTTGTCTGTGGGCGCTCAGCTCTTGGATACGCCGACTCTGCAGTTTGCTGGAGCGTCCGAACCATGTGCATGGCTGTTCGGAACGAGCAAGTACGACGGCGGTGAGCGAGAACAGTCAACCACAAGCGTTCAGTTTCCGGACTCCGGTTATTTCGTCCTTCGTGACGCCCACGGCGGATCAACGGGTAAGCCACGTGTCTCAGTTCTCTTCGATTGCGCGAGCCTCGGCTACGGCAGCATCGCCGCTCATGGGCATGCCGACTGCCTCAGTTTTACACTAGCTGTTCGTGGGACTCCGGTGTTCGTCGATTCGGGCACCTACGATTACTTCTCTTACCCCGAGTGGCGAGAGTATTTCCGCTCCACGAAGGCGCACAATACGCTAGAGATCGATGGACGATCCCAATCGACGTCTTCGGGACCATTCATGTGGAGTCACAAGGCGAACCCCACCTTGCAGGAATGGGAGGACGACGACCATCATACGACGGTGCGCGGCTGTCATGATGGGTACGAGACAGCTGAGGATCCGCTAGTGCACTCACGTCGAGTTGATCTCGACAAAACCAACGGCAAACTGCGAGTTACCGACGAGCTAAGGTGTCGGAATGTACACCGAGCTGTACGGCGCCTGCATCTTGCACCGGGATTCATAGCACGCGAGGTTGATTCAGCCAGTATTCACGTATCGAATGGCACGGTTGGCGTTATCGTTCGACATTCGACGGAGAATCCACGTATTGTTCGCGCCGACGAACATGAAATGTGCGGTTGGATAAGTGCCGGGTACCATCGACGATCCCCGTCCAGCTGCATCGAATTCTCGGACTCGATCGATGGCACAGCATCTCTTCACCTGTCAATTGAGCAGGAATGAGTCAAGAAGAACATGGTCTCGGAAAAAGCAGTACTGATTCTGACTGCACTTCTGGCAGCTGAAACCGTCGCCTACGATCTCGGCATTGGCATACCTGCACCCAGCTTCGGTTTGGAGCAGCAATACGCTGTTTCCGATCTTGAAGGCGCAACACGCTATTTCGTCGATAACCAGCATCCAGAAGCGTCGGACTGGCTAAACCGTTACGGATCGCCCGAACGTCCTCGGCAAACGCTACCTAATGACACGCTCAAACCCGGGAGCGTGATGACCATTATGGGAGGACCCTATGAAGGTGGACCGGTTCGTTGGCGGGTTGAAGGCACAATTGACGCACCTATCTGGATCCGGGGCGAATCTGAGACGGAGATGCCCAAGATCAGGCAGCAGATCGTTCTGGACGGCCAGTTCGCGATTGTCGAGAATCTGCATTTTGACCGTAGTCGAAAATCGATCGAGATTGATTCCGGCTCGAGACATATCGCTATACGATCCAGCCTATTCACTGGCCGAGGTGAATCAGACGGCCATACGTCAGCCCTCAGTGTCTGGGGCGTCGCTGATGAACAAACCAGCCACGTTGTATTTGTCGACAACGAAATTAGAGATTTTGGCGATATCCGCCCTGGCAGTCGCGAGAACGACTATCACGGCGTAAAGGCCTCTCGATACTGCTCTGACGTCTGGATTCTTCGCAACAAGATTTTCAATATGGGAGGCGACTCCGTACAGATTGGCGATGCGCGGTTGGCGGATGGGCAGCGCTGCTCGCGGATCTATATTTCCCGAAACGAGTTCTTCAATAATCGTGAAAATGCTGTCGATATCAAACGTGCGAACAACGTTGTTGTATCGGAAAACCTCATATACAACTTTGCGCCGCCGGTCTCCGAGGAAGCGACAGCAATCGTTGTCCACGACGGTGCCGCATCTGTATGGATCCTCGCAAACGATATTCGGACGTCGGGAATTGGCTTTACAAATTCGTTCGGCACCGACACCTGGGTCATTGGAAACCGGTTTTCAGGCATTCAACCGGTCTACGATGAGGACTTAACCAGCCACTATGGAACCGGAGTGGGCGTTCATTATCGAGGCGATAGTACAGGAGGAATTTTGCTCAATGTGTTCTCCGGTGTCAGTCGCGGAGTCCAGTTGGCCGGGGGCTCGGAGTATGTCATCTCAGGTAACCTCTTCGAGCGCAACGCTTCCCAGCCTGGGTACGACATCATGATCAAGTCGACTTGGATGCATGAAGACACCAGTATCTTTTCGAACCTCTACCAAGCTTTTTCAGCTCGCGTCAGCTCTTCTGAATATTCTTCGCCGCGACAACTTGTTGGCAGACGCAATTCGTCACGAGAATCTGAGCGGCGGCTACAGCATCTCGTGAACGAAACGATCTGCCGAAACGCGCCGATTATGTTGGACAAAGACCTGATACCGGGGCTCGAGCAGGCGCTCTTGACGTTTGAGCAGCGAATCGGCGTGAGACTTGGTGGCAATAGTCTGACAGTCCCTACCGGCGACGATGACAGGCCATTCGTGTGCGGCGAAATCTAGGATTCGTTTCGGGCCCATTCCTCGAGCCACAAAAGCGCCCATATCTGATCGCTGAAATCCCGCTGTCCTCGAGTGTGGGCCTCGACAACTTGACGCACGCCCTCGACATCGAGAAGGCCTCGCAGTGCACAGTCTTTGCTGATCAGGCGGTCCTCGACGAAGGACCGATACTTACCACGAAACCAGTCACGCAGAGGCATTCCGAAACCTTTCTTCGGGCGATCCAATACCTCGGAAGGAAGGACGTTGCGAGCCACCTCGCGCAACAGAACCTTTTGCTCGGCACCATTAATCTTGAGCGCCTGCGGTAGACGGTGAGCAAATTCGACAATGCGGTGGTCCAGGAATGGCGTTCGGACTTCGAGCGAGTGCGCCATCGAGCTCCGATCAACCTTTACTAGAATGTCACCCGACAACCACGTTTCGCGATCCGCTATTTGCCTCGCGCGGATTTCGTCAGGCTCCAGTTCGAAGTACTCATGCAAAATCGTTGCCTGGTAATCGATGTACTCACGTTGCTCAACAGGAGTCAGACGCTCACGCACTTCTGGCGGAAAGATACCGATCTTGCGCTGGAATCGCTCGGCGCCGCTACAACGTAGGCGCTTTAACCAGCCTATTCCCTTGACATGCTCGGGTAGAAGCGCCAACGGAACGCCGAGAAGCGCTCTACGGATGCCAACTGGTAGGCGGCCGAATGTGCGTTCCAGTGGTTCCCAAAGGTATTGCGGGTACCCGCCGAATAGCTCATCTCCAGCATCGCCGGACAAACAAACCTTGAGATCGCGGCTCGCCTCACGCGTCACGAGAAACGTAGGCACTGTCGACGGATCTGCAAAAGGTTCATCGTATTGCCGCACTAATTCAGGCAAATGATCGAGAGAAATCCCGTCTACATGTCGCGTCGTATGACGAGTCCCCAAGGCCTTCGCCGTAAACTCGGCGTCTGCCGATTCGTCGTGGGACGCCTCCGCGAAACCAATGGTATACGTATTAAGCTGATCGGGATAAACCGAGCTCGCCGCCCAGGCGATTATGCTCGAGTCCATGCCTCCGCTGAGGAACGCGCCGACAGGCACATCACTGCGCAATCGTAGTCGCATGGAGTCCAATAACAGCGCCTCGAACTCCTCAGCAGCGTCCTGCCTGCTGTACTCGACAATGTCGCCATTGCAGGTCCAGTATTCCTTTGTCCTGAACTCACCTGCACTCCAAACACCTATTGTTGCCGGTGGAAGTTTCGCGATCTCCTGATAAATCGAACGCGGTTCCGGTACGTAGCCATAAGCCAGGTAATCGTCCAGCGCCCTTGGACAGAGTGTGTACGAGGAATCATCGTAGGACTTGATTGCCTTGATCTCACTGGCAAACAACATGCCATTGCCGCCGATGGAGTAGTAGAGAGGCTTCTCGCCCAGACGATCACGCGCCACAACCAGCTTACGGTCGCGAGAATCCCAGATTGCAAAGGCAAACATTCCATTCAGTTCTGATACAAAATCTTCACCGACTGACAGATACAGCCGAAGAATCACTTCTGTGTCGCTTTCCGTTCGGAAACGGTGCCCTGACTTGATGAGGTCCTGCCTTAGCTCCTTGTAGTTATAAATCTCACCATTGAACGTGATAGTCACTGTACCGCCCAAAACGCTCATTGGCTGAGCGCCGCCACCAAGATCGATAATGCTCAGCCGCGTGTGTGCAAGACCAACGCCGGGCTGCACGAATAACCCATTGCCATCGGGCCCTCGATGCGCCATGGACTGCGACATGCGTTGCAGACCGACGCGATCAGGCGCTCGGGACCCATCCCGGTATACGATTCCCGCAATACCACACACTTCAGTTTCGCCTCTCGCGTGAATTACGCAGCATTGAGCCATACGCTGCGATAAGCCGATCCGCCATTACCGGCGCCGCAAACTTTTCTTCTACCCACGCGCGCGCGCGACGTCCAAATCGATCCGCCAGATCCCGATCCGCAAGAAGAATTCGAATCTTCGCTGCAAGCCCGTTGACGTCTTCGCTGTCAACGACGAAACCGACCTCTCCATCGGGAACAAGTAGCTCATTGTCTGCCACTTTCGTCACGACGACGGGTACTCCACATGCCATCGACTCGAGGACAGCGTTAGGCATACCCTCGTGCCTCGATGGTAAAACGGTCAGATCGCACGCAGGGTAGATATTCTCGACATCTCGGCGATTGCCCACAAAACCGCAGCGATCACGCAAACCAAGCTCGTCGACCAGCTGTTGCAGCATCAGCGCATGCTCTCCTGAACCGTGCATACCGCCGTACAGCTCGTCACCTACGAGCAGCAACTTCAGATTCGGAAATTCGTGTACCAATAATTCGGCAGCCCGGAAGAAAAGCTCATGATTCTTCTGCGCTTTGAAACTTGCGAATACGCCGACCACAGGTACAGCGTCGGGCAGATCCAACTCCTGCCGACTAAGTTGCTGAGAGGAAGGACGAAAGCGTTCTGTATCGACACCATTGTGAACCACCTTGTAATGGTCATCATCGTACCCAAGCAAGCGGCTATTGAAGCGCGCCCCTGCATAGGAATTTGCAATGCACCAATCCTGCATATTCCTGGTCAAATCGTAGAACCGTTTCTTGACAGGTTTAAGCCGATAATCGCAGTTGCGCTCTGATCCAACGACAACCGGAATACGTGCAAGTCTGCCTGCTATCCGCGACGCAATCTCAGCATCGAACAGGTATCCATGCAAAACGTCAACGTTCAACTTCCTGAGCAGGAAATAGAGCCGGAACGGGACTGATATGTCGAACTTCCAGCGTTTTTGTATGACATGTACCGGCGCGTCGGTGCTCTGAAGACTATCGGCCAAGGGAACAAAAGACGACAGGCAAATGATATGCAAACTATGTTCGGTCGTGTCGATTGCATTGGCAAACGCGACGATTTGCTGTTGAGCTCCACCGAATTCGAGATTGCTTACGACGATTGCGATCTTCATCAGACGTCAGCCTCAGAGGTGCTTGGACGCTCCTTGGACTTGCCCCGCTCAAGCACCACGCGAACGTAGTCTCAGCAGGAAAGACTCAAGGCCTGACACGCGGGTCGCGACCTCGGCACTGTCTAGCGTGTAGCCGAAATCAAGTCTGGGCATCGAAAGCGGGTTCTGCCCCACCCTGTTAACGCCAGCGTCCGACGTGACGGCTGTGGCGTATCCCGCATCGCGGACTGCCTGTATTGAACGGTTGTCAAAGTCACCGTTCGGATAGGCAAAGTGCAACACTGGTCTACCCGTCCAGGCTTCCAGTTTCGTTTTGGACTCCTCCAGCTCCGACGCAATCGACTCGCTCGATGCGAAACTCAACCGAAGATGATTGACTGTATGGCTTCCAATAGTTACCAGCGGGTGGGATGCGTATTGAGACAATTCATCGGGAGTTACGATCCGTGACCAATGATCCTCCTCGAAAATCGACTTGAGAGCCTTGCCCGTCATCTCCTCCGCTTTTTCCGCCAGATCATTCAAGGAATCTACAAACTCTTGCTCGCGAGGAAATTGCCTCTTGGCGAACTTGCGCAGCTCGACGTACTTTCTGCTGACGTCCTCGCGCTTATCCGATTCGAAATCGAAACGCCGTCCGCCAATCTCCAGCTCCGCACCTTGGCGTGCAGCCTCTTGCAAGACGTAGTCAAGCCGATCGAACCAGAACGGTTCGCGCGTAACAGGATTGCCTGAGGTTACATAGAATGTCCCGGGCGCCTCATACTTCTCAAGCACCGGCAGCGCTTCTCTAAAGTTATTGCTATAGCCGTCATCGAAAGTCAGGCAAATCGAGTTCTTCATTGGCTCTGACTTGCCCGTGATCGAAGCCAGCACCCTGTCCATCGACACAAAGTCATAGCTCTTCGAGAGCTTTCCCAGAATTGCATCAAAAAGTCGTACGTCGAGCTGGGGGCGCAAAGGCTCCCACAAGTCTCCTCGTGTAACGGTCGAAACACCGTGCAACGTCAGAACTCTTATGTCGTAACGGTTGCGGGCACGCATTAATCGATTCAAGCCAAGCGCATCCAATGTGCGGCAAGTCACCTTCCGGTATTCCGATCTTCCAGTTGCACCCATTCTTCGTCCCTTCAGACAAGCGCTTTTGCCATGATTTAGTGTCTAGGCTTCTTGAAGCCGGCAGTTCCAAATCCGCTTATTTTTTCAGTGATCTCAACGCCTCTTTGACGTCAGATTGCAGCAGCAATAATACGATGACAAGTTGTACGACCGCACCGATTAGCAGCATCTGCCACGAACTCTCGGGGCCATATGCTCTCACCACCCAGAGCGCTATCGCGCACACTATCGCTACTGATAGCGGTTGACTCACTACCCTGACTACATATTCGCGCGCCGATATGTTCAGTACTTTGCACCCGACAACAATTGAAACCAGGCCAATTCCTATGTTGGAGGGCAATACGATGATGAATGCTGCAACCTCAAGTGTAAGGCCAAAGGTGTAAATCAGCGGTAAAGCGACCAGGAGCGTCACTATCGACAATTGCAGACTAAGCTTTGCCACGCGCCCATGCTCGTTTACGCCCGCGAGAATAGTCAGCACCGCGCTGGTCGCGGTCGGAATCAGATAACCGGCGGCGAGTACGGCCATTAAGCGCCAGTTTGCATAGTCCGCGCCCATCCAAAGGTCAACTACCTTGTCGCCAAGCACGAACAGGTATGCACACGGCAACGCGGCCAGGATCCAGCCAGCTCGCATCGCACCAAACGCGAAGCTACGCAAATCCTCGTTTCGACCGGCTCCTTGCAACGAACCTGCCGTGGGCGTAAGCACATACGAGAACTTGTTGACGACCGTCGCTAAGTGTCCCGCCAGCGCGAGAGGGCGCGCCATAGTTGCGAGCATCGCCGGCCCAAGAACACCGACAATAGCTATGCTCACAGACTGCTGCACGACTATGCGTGGCACGTAAATCAATACGTTTTTCATACCGAACGCGACAACCTTGCGAACGTCACGCCAGTTGACAAGCCCGATCCGATACATGATTTCAGGGCAGGCCTTCACCGCATAGATAGCTCGAAGCAGCTCCGTACCAAGCGTAAACCAGAAGAAAACCATCGCCATGCCGCCCAGACCGCCTCCGGTCATCAACACCGCGATCATCGCGAATGCGGTAACGGCGTAGCCTCCAGCATTGATTGCGTTATACGAAGTCCAACGGTGACACCCAGTCAATATTCCTCGGGATGCATCGAAGGCCATTTGGACTGCCAATGACAAGCCCAAATAGAACAGTACGTCTCCAGCATCGTCGGCGAATTGACCCAGTTGGTCATCCATTTGATCTGGAACAACTCTCGCGAGCACGATCGTCGCAATAGCCACCGCGGTGGCAATCGACAGCTGCACAGCAACGACCGACGATACCGTCGAGGAGAGCTTCTCTACATCGTTTGCGGCGCGGTAGCGCGCAACGTAACGGTTGATTGAGGATCCGATCCCAACCATGGCCAGACTCAAGTAGTTGACAATCGTCCAGCCAAAATCCCAGACGCCCAGCGCTACCTGGCCGAGAGAATTATCGATGATTCTCGGCATGAGAAAGCCGAGCACGATAAATACAATGTGGCTCAGCCAGCTTGTAGCAACGTTGCGTCCAAGCTGTCGCGTGCCGGATTTGTCAATGTCGGACATGGAGCCTCGGGCTGCCATTGGGCAATCGGAACTGGACGCTAATGTACCCGAAAATCATACGGTTATGGCAGGATTTTTACCTATATCTCTGTCGTATGACGTATATCTCAACACGCGATGAGAACCGCGTCCCAACGAACACCAGCCGACGCGCAAAAAAGAAGGGGCCCGAGGGCCCCTTTCTTGTTTAGTACTTCAAGTCGCGGGACTACTGCTGGATATCGCCTGTGACTCCGCCTTGAACATCAATTCGGGTTGGCGCATTGATGACGTTATTCGATACCGTAATGTTCTGCGTACTACGAAGCTCTATTCCCGTATCCAGCGCAGTGATCGTATTGTTGTCAATAACATGACCACTGCGTCCTGAAGAGACCATTCCGAGCGTCGAGTCCAGGACAACGTTGTCGTAAATAAGCGCGTCATAGGCATCATCATGGACGATCAGCGCCTCTCCGGGACTTGAACTCGTAGGCCGGAATCCTTCCATAGTCACCCCCGACACAACGATGTCCCTGGAGTCCTTGATGTCGACTGCATTCTCTCTGTTGTGATGATAGTAGCCGCCGCCCATGTATACGCGTTGCGCCGACCCACGACTCGCATCGCCGACCTGGACCGAATCACCGCTATTGTCGTATATCTCGGCATCGAGAATCCAGACATCGGAGTTCATGACCTTGAAGCCATGAAAATCTTGCTCCCTGGCGTTTCTCCGATTGTCACCAAAGCCATGCACCGAACCACGAATCCAGACTGTAAAGCTGCCAAGCCAAACCGCAGACGAATGACCGGAATCCACCCCCGGGCCAGCGACCTCTACATCGCGAACGACGCAGAAGTTGCAGGCGTCGGTCGACAACCACTCACCATTGCCACTAGGCGCCTGCACGAGGCCGCCTTGAACGATAACGTACGAGCCCCTTATGTCGAGGTAGGTGAAACTCGCGCCTGATGCATCCACCACGCAGGGATCTGCGGCGCTGCCAGTGCAGTTGATCGTGTCGTCGCCGCGCGATCCTGTCAAAACCTGGTCAGCCGGATAGTCTGCCCAGACGTCGAAACCAAGTGCTGCTGAGGGAGACGGAATACCCCGATAGGAGGTCTCACCGGCCGGCGGCGTGAAGCCACCACCGGTACCGCCGCCACCACCAGTATCACCGCCACCACCGGTATCGCCGCCACCACCGGTATCACCGCCACCACCGGTATCACCGCCACCACCGGTATCGCCGCCACCCGATCCTGATCCGTTTACCGCAGACGCGATATCCGACAACAGGTCCAGTTCTTCCTGGTTCTTGTAAGACATCCCAACTGACACGATATCCGTCGTCTGGCGTGGCGCCGAGTAGTCTACGCCAAGATGCATCATCGACACGCGGCTGGACGTTAACGCTGTGTCGCCCTGAGACTCGCCACTGGGCCAATCGTTGTCGGCGAAAAACCAGTCGCCGTCCATGCTGTCGATCCTCAGACCATCGTCGGGTCCACCACGAAGCCCTTCGACATAGTGATAAATGTTGTGCTCGACGTTAGCTGACGGAGTTCCCGAGCCCACGTCGATATGCATTCCTGATGCGCCGCCTTCAATCCAGCCCCAGCCGTAGATCACATTGCCAATGAAATCCAGTTGCCGAGTGTTGTATCGAACGCGCGGCTGACGTTCATTGAGAAGCGCATAAACATTGCCAAAGATCGTTATCCGTTCACGCATTCCGCTCGATTGAGAGTAATGCTGGCCCTGCATGGAATTCATTATCAGGCTATTGGAGAGCGTAACGTCGTAGACATCGCCGTAAATATCGACATTACCGTCTCCGGAATTACTCATTGTCAGACGGTCGAGAACGACATTGTAAATTGGGGCGCCGCTTGAGCCGTCGAGCTCCCAAAGATCGTTGGCTTCGACACTGCCACCTCGTCCGATAGCACGAATATTGTTAACGATTACGTCGTGCACCGGATTGCCACCACTGGCCTCAAGTACCAGGCGACCAACATTGATGAGCGTAATACCAGGAGCCGGAGCAGACGCACCGTCGATTGTGATGTAGCTGTTACTTATCTGTAGATCACCCAAGTCGATGTCGCCTGCCACGTCGAACACCACATGGCGGCAGTCCTCGCTGACTGCGTCGCGAAGCGTTCCCTGGCCACTTCCACCTGATAGCGACGTAACCCTGTACGTTTCTACGGTGCCTGGACAACTCTGGGCGCCTTGCGTCTTCGAGCCGAAGCCGACATGCGCTGAATTAGTCGGCGCGCTGCTGTTAACGGATATGCCGAACGAATCCAAGTCCGAAGTCGCCGAGCCGTCATGCACAGAAATCACCACATCACCATAGAAACCGATCTGTGCAAGACTCGGAACGCCGCTGAGTTCGCCAGTGGCAGTATCGAATTCTGCCCATCGCGGCCTATTCTGGACGGAAAAAGTCAGCGTATCGCCGTCCGGATCTGACGCTGTTGGAATGAAAGAGTACGGAGATCCTGCCAACACCGATGTGGGTGGGGACCCAGAGATCGTCGGCGCATTGTTGCCCGTGTTTCCAGGTGCAGGCGGCGCAGCAGGTGCGGAGTTCTGACCTGACTCAACGTCACTTAGGCATCCTGACAGCAGCGACGCAACTGCGGCCATGACAACCAAAGCATTCTTAGTAAATAATCTTGACTGTTTTAACATCATAATACCCAAACCGAATGAACGGCGGGATGCTTTGCTTCCGCAAATCTTAAGCTTATGAGGATTTTGTAAAGCTGCTCAGGGAGAGCCACGCACTGCAGCCGCAATGCGATGTTGGATTTCCTGGCAACCCCGCTATCCTAGGCATCAGCCCGTAGACCGGAAGCTTTGCGTCCTCGCCTTTCGACGAGTTTGCCCTTGTTCAGATTCAGATCAGCTTTACCTCTTGATCTGGTCTAAGGCAACTCACCTTTGACACTAATGGTTGTCGCACCGTTGGTTTGAAAAAACTGTGACGGCCATCTCATATAACCGAATCGCTGTTTCAAGCTTGCCGATGCGACGCCTCTATCCTTGCTCCAATTTAACATAGCAAGGATCGTGCCAATCCTCTCGATTTGCCGTAAGTCTATGTTTACAATAGAGGTATGACAATCCTAAGGATCGGCAAGCATGGAGAAACCCGATGAAAACGTCTCCAGAAGGAGACAGTTGTTTAATACCGGTTCTTACGTTTTCGCATTACGCGATTGATATCTAAGAAAAATACAGATGTCGCAGAAATTCCACATCGGGAAAACCCTTAGTTTCGCTTATCGACGTGTGAATCAGTTATCGGCACCATTTGCGCAACGAGGCCCGTTGAATTCGAAAGCGCCTTGATCTGGCCCATCGCCCGCAAACGCCAAATGGATCCCATCACCCTTCGCCCACCCCGCGGGCCTATCGATTCGAATGGTATCCGCTGTCTCAGCAATTTCGACAACCCGGTATTTATCAGATCCACCTGCGAGCTGGATAAGGTCACCGGATACAATCCCGTATCCATCGGAAAACCAACTCGCGTCGTCAACGGGGATCACATGGCCAGCACCAGCTTCTCGTGTCCGCGTTGCGAAGGCGGCAGTGTCAACCACCCGTGAACCGACCGTTGGGCAGAGAGCACCGTCTCGCCCAAGCACTATTCCAGGGTTGTCTGCTGCGACGAGATTCTTGACGAGCTGAACAGCACGACGGCTTGCGATACTGATCTGCCGACCTCCTCCACTGCAGTCCTCATTTGCGTAAACAAGGTTGTTGAGCGCGATATTGTCGTACATGTACTTTCTCGAACCAGATTGTCCAATGATTGCGCCGCATCGATTCTTGGTAAATGTGTTGTTGTAAAGTCGATTTCCATAAACGTATCGCGACTCGTCATCGTAGAATTGGTAGGCAACACCGCCTCCTCTATTCCCGGTGAAGAGGTTTTTGCGAACAATCGTGTGCTGACCGCCATGCTGAATTGCATTGAATTTATAGTTCCGATCTGATGAAGCAGTCTGCTGGAACCAATTCCGCTGAATTATGTTCCGACGCGTGCTATCGAGTCGGACTGGCGCATCGCTGATCCCCTCACAATCGAAAATTTCCAGCGCCTTCTGCATCGGATTCGAGAACGTATTGCCTTCAATGACATTGCGGTTCGCGCATCGAATACTGACTAGACTGTGATTTGCCGATTCGAAGCGGTTTCGGATTACCAGGTTTCGGTCCGAACTATCCTGCAACAACAGAAGATCGCTGCCACCGCTGAAATGCGAGTTCGACACAACATTTTCGCTGCTACGTACAAACTTCAGGGCCCCTGTTGTGCCGCTTGCGGCCGCATCACGAAAACTCATCCTGTCGAAAGAGACTCTCGTCGAATCCTGGATCCGTCCGAAACCAACAACGTTTCTGACCAAGATTCCGCGAATACTGATGTCGGTCTGCCCGACGATACGAAATCCAAGCCCATCGGCATCCGTGACTTCGACTAGCTCATTTGCGTACGGCTCTATTCGTACAGGATTCTGTTGAGTGCCGGATACATCAATGCTGAGTTGACGATATTCACCCTCTCGAAGCAATACCCGATCGCCCGGTCGAACTTCAAGCAGACCCTCTTTTAGCGTTGGCGCCGCCGTGGCTACACCGTCCCCGCAACCTCGAGCACTAATTGAATAGTCGACGCAAGTATTCGAGAGTGTCAGATCGACATAAACGTCCTTGGCATCGCAGTTCCCGGCCAACAACCCGATAAGCAATAGCCAGTATCGCGTGCTGGGCGTCATCTCAACCCTGCAACGCGATTGAATGTCTCTGACCAGCGCCCGCTAATGCTCTCGATGGACAGTTGCGCTGCAGATTGTCTCGCCGCCTCGGACATCAGCGCCAGCCTCTCAGGATCTCTAAGCATGGGTAAGAGCTTCTCAACGAATCTCTGTGGATCAAGCGAATCAACAAGTCCGCCATTGATCCCGTCCTCAACAATATCCGATAGATCTCCGACATTGCTGACAACTGCCGGAAGTCCACACAGCATCGCCTGAACCAGCGCCTGCGAGAGCCCCTCGGATTCCGACGTGAGCACAAATATGCGACTTCTGGCCAAAGACGAATATACATCCCTCTGCCATCCTGTGAACCTGATGTTATCGGCAAGACCTCTTCGCGCCGCGTCTTCTCTGATGCTCGCCAGAAGCGGACCATCGCCAACTATTAGCGCAGTCGTCGAGAGACCCTCGTTGACGAGTGCCTCGACAAGTCTGACAAGTATATCCAGCCTCTTGACATCTGAGATGCGACCTACCGTAACAAGATCATATTCGCGAGCTTTGTCCGTGTGCGGCGGACGAAATGAATCAGTGTCGAAACCACCTGGATTAACGACCACATCGCCCCTCGCGCCGAGGTTTACGAAGTAGTCGCGTACACCACTACCCATCGTAATGATGATATCCACATCACACGCTGCGCCGATCAGTAACTTCTCAATGTACGCACTGGGATAGTCAACTTTCATGAATAGCTTATTCTGCGTCAGGTACCCACCGCCCTCCAGCTCGCGAGCACCGCCACCGCATATGTACATTGATCGAGTACCGCGACAAGCTGCTATCGCGCGCGCGAACAGACCGTTAAGCAAGAGATGAAATCCACCCACGATGTCTGCGTTTACTCGGCTGCTTGTGCGTACAAATGTCACCAACCGCGCCAGCGTGCCACCCATTAAGCGCGCACTCGTCTTTCCGGGATATATCGGTACTACGCCATCTATTTCCGGCACCGGTGTCGTCGCGACCATGTAGACCTTTTCGACCTCCGGGCAACCAGCCAGCGGTACAAGGTGAGTCAGTATCCAGTTGTCCGTATAGAAAGTACCGGTCAATACAATAACCAGCCCGTTGGACGGTAAATCTCTTTGCCGGCGAATAGCCCTGCCGGTCCAAGCGACGGAAGCAAGCAAATACAATATCACCACAATGCTCGAGCGCCAGAATAATGCTTTGAACCGCCGCACCTCAGCTGAGACCTCTATCCAAATGAATAAGGAGACTCTCAAATCGATCCATTGCTACGTTCTTCTCATGGTATTTCTCAAAAAACTCGCGGCACCTTTCTGCATATTCTTGCCGATCCTTGGCGACCTTTCGCACTAAATCCGGCAGTTGACTAATCTCTGGCGATGACAACCCGAGACCGTGCCGCGAAATGACGCCATCTGGGTCGACTGTCGAAACAACCGGGCAACCGCAGCTCCATGCCTCAAGAAAAGTATTGGGAAAACCCTCGAATTTCGAGGTACTCAACAACAGAGCACTGCGCTCATAGATTGACCGGACAGCGGAAAAGTCGACGGGCCCCATGAGTAGAGCATTCGCGCTTGTTTCGAAATGCTCTTTGATCTGGGTCTGATATTGCACACTGCCGCCAGGCGGGCCAATGACATGAAACTGCAGATCCGGTACCTCTGCCGAAATATCGACGACCGCCTCGGGCCGCTTGACCGGATCAAGTCTTCCTATCCAGCTCACCACGCCGTCAGCTGTATCTTGCGATTCAACGTTGACCGGTCTGGGAAGGGTTTCGCATGGCATGGGCAAGACTGTAGATTTCCTCGCGAAACCAACATGTAGCATTTGCTGTTGAGCTGAAGTCTGAGCTATCACAGCGTCTGCGTTTCTCAATCCGTATCGGTACAGCCACCGCTCCCTGAGACTGGATAGAGCAGGCAGTTCAGGGTCGCAATCCGTGTCGCTTGCAACAGAATAGACAAAGCGCCGTCCTGCCAGGCCAGTCCAGAGGGCTACTTGACCGGTGACGTATTCTGCGCAGTTTTGATAGTAGATATCAGCATTGGCTCTCCGGAGCGCCCGAATCAGGCTACTCCAACGAGGAACAAAGAAACGCAGACCAGGCACTCCGTCAGATTCTCTACATAAGGAGATGACTCTCACTCCGTCGATCGTCTGCTCCTGAGGAGCATCGTTCTGGCCCCAGACTATTACGCTGACTTCGTGTCCGCGACGAACAAGCCACCGCGCCATTAAGTTTGTTTGCCGCTCAACGCCTCCAATGTGGCCATCTGAATGGCCAGTTATCGCGCGCCGCGCGAAATGTGCGACAAAACAGATCTTCACTGTAAATTCCGACTCATGACACACTGGGGAACGTAAGTGGTGTCCAGGGAACGCAAACGACATACGTGTCGTCTGATAGTTTGGATTTCTCAATGGGCGCCAATTCACCATCGATCACGACGCGAACTGGTTTGGAGCAGGTGACGACGAACGTCAGACCTTCGAGGCCACGCCCCTTCGAGGAACAATGGATGGAGAGACTGGCAGGCGAGTCAACAACCTCCCAGTCGAGCTCGGAGAGCATGCGATGATAGTCCAAGGTGCGGACCGTCGTCGCAACGAGAATCGCCTGGCGGTCGGATCTTGATCGCAGGTCGCGCAATGCCTGAATTGTCGCATTCGGAAAGATAGTTCCAGGATCTGCAGTTTTTCCCAGGTGTGTATAGATTATTGCCGTACCGCGTCGACTCTCAAGAAGATCGAGATTCTTCGAGTTCAAGACTTCGTAGAGCCGATCGCCACGATCGGCAGACGATACGCCGCAAGGATGGGGGCTGCTTCTGAGAAATTCGAGCGCAGGCTGGCCGTCCCGTAATCTGACCGCTTCCATTACCTTGTTGCTGGCATGCAAGCTGAATCTAGATCCGGGCAGACGACCAAGCAGTCCCTTCGCAAACTCTTTCGCCGTCGTGATCATCGAACTCCAAGGACGCTTCCAGCTGAATATTCCGGCGAGCCGCCGTCTCACGCCTTGGCCGATCACGCTCGTTACTCGTCCTCGCCATACATACTCAACGCCATGCGCTATTGTCAGATCAGCATGATAGGCAGGTGCATCGGCCTCATCCCCTTCCCCTTGCATGATATCGGAGCCCAGGTTTGAAGGGGCTGTCGCGTGATCAATCCAGACCTTCAATCTGCAATTATTCGCTGTGATGAATTGAAGCGCCCGTTGGCAGTGAGCACGAGAATCCGCCAGATCACCGAAAGAGTGGAACGCATCAATATGTCCTGACTTCATCAATTCAACGAGCACTGTGCGTTGCTCGTCTGTCACGTTCCAGAACGACAGCTCACCTGGCGGCATGTCGAAGTACATCGTATTGCCAACTTCCAAGCCCAAACCCTTGCCAATGCGCGTCTGTTCATGTGTGTTCAAGTAGCGCGCTATCTCGAGATAATCTTCGAATCCACGTGTCTCATCGAGGTCGCTGCATATAGCCAACATCGCGTTGAACGGATATGGAAAGTCCCTAAGGTAGACCTCTGCACGGCCGGATCGCCACACGCGCGACTTCGAGTACTTTGTTCGACTTTTTTGTGTCGCCCAGCTCAAGAGGCATAGCCCAGCGCACGATTCAGGTTTCCTGCGACCCGGTCAAACTCTGCAAGATCTTCCGCGGTCAGCACGGACCTCCAACGGTCATCGAGTACAACCGCGCTGGAACTATCCAGACGCATCCCATTGCCCACGACGTGGTGTTCGACCTCCTTGAAGCGCTTGTGGAGTTCACTGTCCTCAAGACCGAGAAAGGCGAATATCTGTGAAAGCGTTCCACCAACATCCGCACACAGATCTTCGTAACGAACTTGCAGATACTGTGACGAATCGAGCTCCGCAATAATTGACGCCGCCTCTTCGTTGCTTCGAAGCCATTCATGGGCGGCCTCTTCCATGGACAGGTTTCTGTGTTGCTGCGCCCCGAAACCACCGCCTCTGAGCTCCGGGTCGCTAGCATCCGCGAATTGATTGGCGTTCATGTATGTCAGCGCAACAGCGCGACCGTCTCGGACAACTCGCAATATGCGTATAGGTTGATCGACGATTCGCAACAAGTACTTCAAGCGAATGCCGATCTTGGAGGAATCAACGACAACGTCGCAACCGCTGGCCCGAGATACAGATCGTATGAGTTGTTGGTTCTTGCTCTGCCAGCGAGGGAGTTCTCGGCGCCATGTAGGTGACAATCCAAGTAGAAAATCCCTGACTTTCTCTATTATACCGCCGCGATGAAGTGGGCTAAGGAGTCGTTGCACGTAATCGCTATCCACGTCTCCAAGGTGTGTGCCGGCGCTGTTTAGTGCGAACGGAACACCTGATACAGACATTTCTTTAACTAAACGCTGCCAGAATTCGCAATCCGAAATAAGTTGCTGGCAAGAACAACGGTAGGCGGATAAATCGCCTAGGTTACTCAGCTTCAATTCTCCAACCGAGGCAATTCTCGGGTGTGAATTCAGCAACATCGCGAGTAGCGTCGTGCCCGAATGGCTCGCCGCGGACAGATAGCAAAGCGTTGGCACTGGCTCGCTCACGCAGGTATGGCCGACACATTCGATTGAACGGGCATGCTTGATTTCACTCGGAGCTTCTCTCGTTGCACCCAGACTCGCAATGCCAGCCCGATTGCGCACCACATCCCGACGGCCCCTTCGCGAGGATAGAATGTCTGACTTCCGATCCCCGCCACCAAGAACGCCAGAATTAGTGCCAAACATACGCCTCCTACAACGGCATAGGTGGTATCGGAATCGTCGTCGAACAACGATTTGGCGCGGCGTATAAAAATCGCGAACATTGCAAACACTGGTATCGCGGCGATTATCCCATTGTCCATGATCCACTGCAGGTACGCGTTGTGGGGATGTGGAAAAGCCTCGCCGTAATCGGCCCAAAGCATCCCTGCAACGCCAGTTCGAATCATCGCATCACGACCATAGCCCACCAGCGGTCGTTCCCCGATCTTCTCGATTACGAACGGCCATGCGAATGATCGCCCGGACGTGACTGTGTACCAGTGAGTTTGCCCATGCTCTACCTCAAGCGTCTCTTGTATATTTACGTTGGTTTGAACTTCGCCGCCGCTGAATCCCTGCATCAGCCGCTCCCGAGCCGCGGGGACAGAGATTATGATAATAGCGAGCAGTAGCGGACCGACGAGCATCAGCTTCCGCCATTTCCAAATCGAAAAGACAACGCCCAGGATTCCCCATGTAACGAGCCCCATGCGTCCTCCCGTGAGGGCGAGGGCAAACAGCAGGACGCCGGCAAAGAACACACACGCCATTCGCGCCAGGTAGTGTTTCGGCATATCCTTCGCCGCATACAGTGCCCACGAAGCGCCAGCAAGCATCATGGAGATATTCACCCGGTGGAAGCCGATCTCATTAACGAGAATCTTCAATCCGCGTTGACTGAGTTCGTCGCCACTCGTGATCATGGCAAGTGGCATCCACCGAATCACCTGTACCGCGAGCAGAACATACATCAATAGAATCGTGAAGGTAGCCAGTCGAAGTCGCGACTCGCTACGACAACCGTCGTACAATAGAACGCCGGGCACCACCCACTTCAGGCAATTGATGATGTACTCGCTGAAAAGATACATCTGCGACGGCGCCTTTTCGCCGAAATACTCAGCGTAGACTCCCAGCGACCCTTCGTCGCCTGCCATTCGAACATAGGCGAGAACCACAAAAAAGAAAAACACTACCATCAGGGCAACTATTGATGGCGGTGCATCGTACTTGAGGCCCTCATTCTTCCTTGATGCAAGCCATGCGAAAAACACGACCGCTAGCAGCACATTCCAGGGATTGAGTCCGTGAATACCAAGGACCGAGTTCGGGAAGTCCGGGTGTTGCACCACGGCCATCAGAAGAATCAGGCCGCAAAGTGACTTATACCAATCCCGCCATGCCCAGCCGGCGAGAACAATCACTAACATCCACAGAAGCGTTATTCTGATCATGAAACGCTACCGCTGGAACTAGTGGGCTCGCAAGCCTCGTACGAGTTCGCGAGCGATCATGCCCAAGAACAACGAATTTGTGACGAGATACCGTTTCCAGAGTCGACCCGGCTCCTGCTTGACTCGATATAGCCACTCCAGACCAAGCCGTTGCCAACTTTCGGGCGCACGCTCGACGAGACCTGCCACAACATCAAATGAGCCGCCGACACCGTGAATTACGGGAACCTCCATAACGGTCGACCATCTGGCCATGAAGTTCTCCTTTTTGGGCGACGTTATCGCTACAAAGAGCACATCTGGCTGCGATGCGCGAATCTCATGCGCGATTGCCTCTTCCTCGTCTGGCGAAAAATAGCCATCGCGTGCGCCCACAATGGTCACGCCTGGATACATCTCAGATAGTCTGGTAGTCGCTTCTGACAGTACTTCCTTCTTTGCGCCAAGACAGAAGACCCTGTAGCCACGCTCGTTGCCGCAGTTGAATATGGCATGCATCAGGTCAATTCCGGCAACTCGCTCAGGAAGTCTCTTGCCGAGAATGCGGCTTGCCCATACCACGGACATGCCGTCCGCAAAGATAATATCGGACGATAATACCGACTCGCGCAGCTCCGGATTTCTGCGCATATTCACAATTTTGGCGGCATTTACAACGCCGATATCTAATGACTCGCGATTTTCGATTGCACTACTTACCGCATCAATAGCGTCGGCCATCGTAGCAGCTTCAATGGGAACACCGAATAGTTCCTGTGTTGCCACTTACTGCGCCCCGCTGCCCTTGAGAACTGTCGGAATAGTCATAAGCAAAATCTTGAAATCAAGGCCGAGTGACCAGCCTTCGATATACTCCAGGTCGAGACGTAGCCAATCATCAAATGACAAATCACTGCGACCTGACACCTGCCAAAGGCACGTAATTCCTGGCCGAACACTGAATCGTCGCCTTTGAATTCCTTTATCGAACAGATCGACATCGCGGATCGACATCGGGCGTGGGCCAACCAGACTCATGTCGCCCAGAAAAACATTAATCAGCTGCGGCAACTCGTCGATACTGGTCTTGCGAATGAACCTTCCAACCCGAGTCATCCTTGGGTCGTTCTCAATCTTGAAGTTAGGTCCTTCGGCCTCGTTCAAATGCTCCACTTCCGCCATCCGCGCTTCTGCATCGATGACCATGCTGCGGAATTTGAACATCTTAAAGCGGCGTTTATGGAGCCCCACCCGCTCTTGAAGAAAGAAGGCCGGTCCTGGCGAATCCAATCTGATTACTAATGCTACGACAGCAAATACGGGAAGTAGCAAGGGCATCGCGAGAATAGTAATGCAGAGATCCATAAATCTCTTAACGAGCAGTATACGCTCGTCGCGAGCGACGGGCTCAAAACTCAATAGCGGAATCTCATCGACGAGTTCCATTCGAATTCGAGCCGCGTCAAAATCATAAAGATCGGCCATGAAGCGGAGCTGCACGCCCTCTTCCTGGCATGCATCAATGATAGCTTGAAGGTCGCCGAGCAGGCTCCGCGGGACAGCAACAATAATCTCATCGACAACTTCCGCTGCCAAAACATCGGAAATCTGGTTCACGTGGCCGAGCACATTGTCTGTCTTACGACGGTTGTACTTATTGGGATCATCCGGATCGAGATACCCGACCACAGTTAGGCCCCATTCGGAGTTTCTTGCGAGAAGAGACGCCAGTTTCTGCGCTCGCCTCCCTGAACCGATGATCAGTATACGAAGATCATTGTTGTGCTCGGTACGGCGGTGAACAAAATACCACCAGTAGAAAAAAGCTCGGATCGTCACCAGGAGCGTGGCGGTCCCGATTGCAGAACCGACAAAGATCAAGCGACTCACAAACTCGACGTCGAACAAGAACAACACAATCACAGCAAGGGCAAATGACAAAGTGACTAGTTGCAGCACGGCCCATGCCTGGCGCCAGAACGGCCTGACGTGGAGATGAAGTCTTTCGCGAAAGGCGCGCCGACATGTCAGGAAAAAGACGAATGTGACTAGAAGCAAGGCGTAGTAGTCCGAGACACGTTCAGGGTCAATACCCCGTGCCATGTCGTATGCCAACATGGCAAGTAGATAGACAAGTACCATTACTACGACGTCTAAGACATACAGTAGTTGTCGAATCTGAATTGCTTTTGTCTGTGACACTGAAAAATCCGTTTGCTGGGTGTGCCGGCCAGCAAGTTTCCTTCTTGCGAGCGCCTATCGAGTCGTACGGCGCCCCCAATCGGGTGTGTAAGTGAACCGTATAAACGCACGTTTCTCGGTGTAATTGGCATCCGGTGAGGTGCTGTTACGATCGAAATACTGCCCTATCAAAGCGGCCGACCAGGACTGTCCTATTTCGTAATCCAACGAGAAGCCGAAAGCGACATCATCGTCCTTTCGGTCAATTACCTGGTAATCCCGCGAGTAAAGGTCGACAAACATCGAGGCAGAGAAACTGCGTGACAATTCTCGCTCAACTGCCAATTCTGCCCTGACAACGTTCCTGTCGAGTGGCGATCCGAACTTGAAATCGTCCTGATTCCAGCTGAAGTCAATCACCACATTAGTACGAGTAGCTTCGATATCGTAGCGCGCACCAATAAAGTGGTTTCTGAACGGCTCATCTTCACCGTCAACGTCAACTGTTCGGCCAACGTTGTCATCGGAGTTTTGCAGGTCTCTGAACAAGTCCCCCTCATCGGCATAACGGGAACCACCTGTGAAAGTCACCGACGTTCTTGGTGTAAGCGTACGCTGCCATTCAAGCATGAACATGTAGCCTTCCTGCTCTTCGCCTGCCGAATCAGCCGTAGCCCATCCAAGGTCTGCCGTAAGAGTATTGCGGGGGGAGTTAATCTCATATCGGACGAAATACTCCTGAACTTCGTAGTCGTCGACAACGTCAGAATCGTCGAACTCCACTTCCCTCCCACGAACGTTGACAGAGAAGACTGAGTACTCGTTGACAGTATGGTCAAAGGACAAGCGGGCCGATACTCGATCGTTGTCGATCGGAGTGATCTCGTAGTCCATCTGCGAATAACGCATTTCAAGCCCAAACTGGTTTCTCTCGCCGATAGGCAGGAGGAATGACGGACCGGTCGTGAAGAAATTGAGACTCTCACGATTCGCAGGCGTTTCAGCCGCAAAAGGGTCTGCAAGTTGCTGGCCGTAGTTCTCTTCAACGATCCAGTTGAGCCTTTCGTCCACAAGCCAATACAACAAGCTGGCAGCCGCGCCGCCCGCCAACTCGTCATCAAATGTATCGTCCGCGTAGTGGAGAAAATCGAAACTTGAGCGCAACGCAAATTCGAATTTGCGCGTCTGCTCACTAACATCAAGATCGAATCCCGCGGTGATCAGACGCTCCTCAATAGTGGTGGTCGAGGACCGCCCGGCATTGTCCGTCCAGCCGTAACTCGTCCGGAAGCCCGCATCGATCTCGGCGGCCGATACACCACCAGCTACGCTCATGACCACCAAGGTCACAAACGCGCGGCCCAATGTGCTTTCTGCAAATCTCTTACCCATTGATCAAGCTCCCCAGAGCGAGCGAGGCTCTTCCTCTGTTTCTTGCTTCGGCGGATATTCGGGACGGGGGGTTGGCACGTAGCCATAAGCTACCTTGCCGGGCGCAATTCGCGACTGATTCAAGACGAGGTTGACCGCCTTGTCGTCGCGGACCAGCTGCAATGCCTCAAGTACGGCGCCTTGCGGCGTATGCTCGGCACGTACGACCAAAACCATCTGGCCGGCAAGATCGACGAGAACTTTTGCCTCGCTCGTATCCAGAAGTGGTGGTGTATCAAAAAGAACCAATCGTCCAGGGTGCCTGTTGGCAAGCTCGCTAACAACGCGCTCCATCCGATCGCTGGCAAGGAGCTCAGTGGCATTGTCGCGTGGTAGGCCAGCGGGCAGTATGGACAACCCGTCCACACTGGTGTTTATAACGTAGGATTCTGGTCCGCGATCGACGTCATCGACCAGGTCGAGTAGCCCCTTTTCTTCCGCGAGGCCAAAAACTTTGGAAATATGCGGCTTCGCCACGTCAGCGTCGACCAGCAATACAGAGTGGTCCCTTTCCTGCGCCATGCTCAGCGCAAGATTAATCGAAGTGAACGTCTTACCCTCACCTGGTGACGCACTTGTCACCATGATCGCGTTGCCACCTTCCACTCGCGCTACACGCTTTCCAAAAGCGTTCGCAATCAATGGTCGTTTGATTGCTCGGTACTGATCCGCCAACTCCCGTTCATGATAACCCGGCGCGATCAGGCCTTCCGCACGAAGCGCTCTCTGGTCGACCTCAATTATGACGTCGGATCGAACCTCGGCTTCGGTATCGTGCTCGTGTGTTCCTGGAGCACGATTCGAGATCCTGGCAACGCGGGACACATCTTCGTCAGATTTCGGTCGGTCCTCGGACTGCAGCCGCTTTAGCGCATCCTGAATCTTACTCATCTAGTTGATAGCTCCAAATTTGCCACTAAATCGTCAATTCGCGAGCATGTTCTGGAGAGCGTTAACGCCAGGCTCTTGAAATATTACGGCACCCAGAAAAACGCCTAGAAGCGCAACAGCAGTCAGCGAGAATGAGGCCATTCCAGCAATCCTCTTGGCTTTCTGCTTCTCGAACCACATCATGCTGACCATCCCCAGAACCGGGCGGCCAGTGGCCGAGCGAAGCGAATGTGCGTCGTGAAATACTGGGCGCACAAGGTGCCGCGCCAGCGCGACCGCAGCGCCAGCGCCCAACCCCATGACAAGCACGGCCATCAAGAAGAACGTGCGTTTCGGCGCGACAGGATCCAGGTCGGCCGAGGGCGGATCGATGATGTTGAAACTCACGACCTCTCGCTCATCGCCAGCCTCGCCCATGCGCTCCCGTTCCTTGCGAATCAGTAGCTCGTTGTAAAGTTCGCGGTACTGGAAGTAGTCCCGATTCAGCTTTGCGTACTCGGCTTCTACGTCGGGAATTGTGTTTATTTGACTGTTCAGTTCGTTGACAATTCGTTGGTGCTGAGCGACCTCGCTTCGTAAGCCGGCAATTTTCACACCGGCCTGATTCATCGCGATTTGCACACTCTGGTAGACGGGGTTGGTGGCATTCGCAGCACCCTCAATGCCACTCATGTTTGCCATAGAGTTCATTTCCTCCTGGCGCTGCCTGTACAACAGCTCGAGTTGTTCATTCAGAGCTATTACGTCCGGGTGTCGCTCGGTAAATCTCAACAGCAAATCGGCCCGGCGCGATTCAAGTTGCCGAATATTTGCTTCAGTCGGCGACCCAGTAATCGTCATCCCATTCGCTAGTTGAGTACCCTCAGGCAGATTGGGTGACTCCGTCTGGAGCTGCCGGCGCAGTTCATCACGTCGATCTTCCTCAATTCGAAGTTCCTGCTCGAGTTCCTCCAGCAATTCCATTTCTACCTGCAGGCGCTCGAAGATCCCACCGCTCTCTCCAGGTAGTAACCCAACGTGGCGCTTTTTGAATTCTGCAAGATTGCGTTCGGCGTCACCCAGCAAGTTGCTGTAGTGAGACAATTGGTCGTCAAGATATCCCGTGACGTCCTCTGCGCCTTTGTCTTTCAGCTCCAAAACATCTTCGACAAATGTCGCCAGAATTTCCTCAACGACAGCTATCGCAGTAGGTCTATCGGTGTACTCGAATGTAATGGTGTAAAGATTACGCGATTGCGTAGAGCGCCCCGTATTTACAGACACGTTTTCGCGGAGGTAGACCATCAATTCCTCGTGCTCTTCCTCGTTCGTGACAAAGCTATCGAGTCCGGTCTTGCTCGCTACCTGTTCCAGCTGGGGGCGACCAAGCATCGCCTGTCGCACGACAAAGACACTTGCGCCAACGCCTGGGGCAACACCAACCTGCCCCATCACTTCGGCAAGCCGAGAGTCTGCATCAACGTAGACCTGCGCGCTGGCGCGATAGATGTTCGGCATCGTGTAAACACCGAACCAACCGAAAGCACAGATCAACCAGGCGACAACCATCGCAGTCCATCGAAATCGCCAGATCCCACGAAGTTCGGTGAGAATTTGTTCGATGATTTCGTGCACTAGAACCTCGTCTCGGGAATTACAACCACGTCACCCGGGTACACGAAGACGTTTTGCGACATATCTCCGCTCAACAGATCCTTCACACGGATCCGGCATTCTGCCTGACCGGATTGAGTCTGTCGGACGAGATTTGTGCGATTTCCCGCGGCGAAGTCTGTGAGACCGCCAACGGCAACCACTACGTCCAGGATCCGCAACCCGTCGCGAAAAGAAAGAGCCTGCGGCGAAACAACCTCACCAACAACCTGAATCTGGTTGGCTGCACCTTGCGCAGTGACAATCACACTTATTTCAGGCGTGCGCACATATTCCGCCAGCACTGCCTCCATATCTGCCGCAAGCTGCGACGGAGATTTTCCCGTCGCGACCATATCGTCGACGAGCGGTGTTGAAATGCGCCCGTCAGGCCGCACCGGGACAGTTGCAGACAGTTCATCGTTTCGCCATGCAACGATCTGCAGCATGTCGCCTGGACCAATGAAGTACTCAGAGGACCCGTCGATTGGTGCTGGGCATTGATCGGCCGGAACAGTCGGCCCGCCCCCGGCGCATCCCACAAGAATCGCGAGCAGCGCGATAGTCGCCGGCGCACGAAGGAGCGGTCGTCTCGTCATCCTTGTTTCCCCTACAAGACCAAATTATTGTCAAAAGGCACGCGCGACGGACCGTCGCCTTTGAATTGGTACGTTCGTACAATGAATTGGCGCAGTCTGTCTCTATAAGCACTTATTTTAGAACAAAAAACCGGCCTATTGTCGGCGACACGCGACAAGATTCAAAACTGTGAACTGCATCACAGTTTAGCGTTGGCTTGCGTCACGCCACGAGTCCATGTCGGATTTTTCTTGCCAGAGAATCGACAGTCTCAAAACGCTTTATTCCCTGGCGATCTATAAAGGCCCGTAGCGCGTCAAGTGAAGACTTCGCGAGTAGCTTGGGATGTCCCATAACATGGTGGAGCTTTCGCGCATCATCGCCGCGTATAGCGGCGGTCATTCTGCGCGCTTTCGGCGCATCTGTTGACAACTCCACAGTGCGCTCAAGCGCAAGGAGTCGTCGAATAGCTGACACGTAGCCTATAGGCTTAGCGAATCCATCTCCGTAAACGCTCGCGGGTTGGCGACGCAGGAGTCGGTCGACCAGCCGGCCCCAGTAATAGAACGGGGAGAGTTGTATCGACGATATCGGTACCTCCAGGAAACGTCCCTCAGATGCCGAAACCGTGGGCACGTCGTCAAAGAACCACCACGGCGCATCTGGCGTGCGACGGAAGTCGAAACGCTTATCATAATCATTCAAATAAGTGCCCGGAACGATACTGCTATCTGTCTGGATGCCGATTGCTCGCAGTGCGTCACCGACCTTTTCGAACGGCTCAATACAAAACCCGCCGGCTCGATAGGTTGTCGGTCGCGTGCCGACGGTCTCAGCGATCTCATCGGAATAAGACTTGAAGATCTCGACAAGCTCGCTGCGACGAAACTGGGCCGGACTGTAACGAGTGCCACTGAAGTCCCAAGAATCTCCTGTCCACCGTGTTGCCTGCCAGTGAGGATGAACATGCAACCCGATCTCATGTCCGGCCTTGGCCAGGCTCTCTATGCTGCGGCGAACGTCAGAGCGGTGACGAGAAACCTCGCGCGAGGAGGATTCATAGTCACGCATGCGGCAAAGCATACCCGCGTCTACGTAGAATGAAACCGGAAGCTCGATCTTCCTGGCGAACTCTGCGAGCGTCTGACTGGGTCGGAGTAGACAGTTTTCTACGGTTCCGCTCTTATGGAAGAACAGCTCGTAGTCCTGACTCAGGATCAGCGTTGGTTCATCTAGAGTAGTAATTGTGAGAACTCGGCTGGGAATCGGGCAGGTAGTATAGTCCTATCAAAGAGCCTCGTCACCGGTTCGGTTAGACTCGACGCCTGGCGCTAGAATAGCATCCCAAGCCTTCGCTCACTGCAGTGCTAATTTGTGAAATAATCGCGACGTCCCCCCACCCAATCACCACCTGAGATAAACGCTGATGCCAATCACGGTTCACTTGATCGCTGCGGCGCGTCCAAACTTCATGAAGGTTGCGCCGTTGTTTCACGAACTCAATGCGGCTGACTGGTGCGATGTAAAGCTGGTCCATACTGGACAGCACTACGACGTCAATATGTCAGACGTGTTCTTTCGCGACCTCCGACTACCATCGCCAGACTATCACCTTGAAGTCGGCAGCGGATCGCACGCCGAGCAGACGGGCGGAGTAATGATCGCATATGAAAAAGTCTGCCTGGAGGATCGGCCGGATTGGATCATCGTAGTGGGCGATGTCAACTCCACTGCCGCCTGCGCCTTGGTTGGCACAAAGCTCTGGATACCAGTAGTTCATCTCGAAGCCGGCCTGCGCAGTGGCGACAGGCGAATGCCGGAAGAGATAAATCGCCTTGTGACAGACGCCATCGCCGATGTGCTCTGGACGCCTTCAGTGGACGCCGATCAGAACTTGGTCGCCGAAGGCGTATCAAAAGACAAGATCGATCTGATTGGCAACATCATGATTGATTCCTACGAAATGCTCAGAGAACAGATTGATCTGTCCGGCGCACGAGAAAGGCTCAGACTCGACGGCAGGTATGCCCTTGTAACGTTGCACCGGCCATCCAACGTTGACTCGATTGAAACGCTATCGCCGATCGTCGATACGTTGACCAGCGTATCGAGAGACATCCCGGTCGTGTTTGTAGCGCACCCTCGAACCATCAAGAGTCTCGAAAAGCACAACCTCCGCAAATCACTCGATGATTGCTCCAATTTCAACCTTGTTGATCCTCTGCCATATGTCGACTTCATGTCTGTCGTGAAAGGAGCTGCGATGACAATCACAGACTCTGGCGGACTTCAGGAAGAGACAACATATCTCGGCATTCCATGTCTCACGATGCGTGAGAATACCGAACGTCCAATAACTGTTACTCAAGGGACCAATCGACTGGTCGGCGCAGACAATCTCAGAGACAAGGTCTATGCCGTATTGAAAGGAGATTGGCCATCGGGAAGCTGCCCACCAATGTGGGATGGCAAGACTGCAGCGCGAGCTGCCGCGATCCTGCGCGCAAGATCCGAGAGGCTGCGATAGCCAGATACTGGAAACTGGCTGTCATTCTGGTCCTGGTTCTCGCCGGAGCCATATTCGTCCACAGATTTGAACCGGCGAACTGGCCGAGCCTGGCGGTTGATATTCTACATTCTTTGCATGGCTCCGGATTTGCTGTGCTAGCCGTTCTCGTCTTCTACATCTTGCAGCTTCGCTTTCCGGATCATCACAATTACATGGCTGCAGGTATCGTTTCTTTCGGGGTTGGCGTTTTGTCCGAGGCGGCCCAGATTCCGGGACCACGCGACGCTCAGTTCAGCGATCTGGTTGTCGACGGCTTGGGGGTTTTCGGCGCTCTCGGAGTTCTCTCGGCATTCGACGAAGACGTGCGTCGAAAGCTATCGGGATGGCGAAAACCCGCATTACCCGTACTTGCATCTCTTTGTCTGTTGATTGCATGCGCTCCGACGATATGGCTGAGCTACGCGTTTACCCGACAGTATCTGGCGTTCCCGGAATTGCTGACGTTCGAACAGGGATGGGAACGCCCGACTTTCGGCCAGACCTCCCAAGTACGTCCAACGATCGTAGCTGCACCCAAAGGCTGGCCTGCGGCTGGAAAGTGGGTAGGAAGATCCACCGAGGCTGGAAGAAGGGGCACGCTTGTTTATCTCCACCCTTGGCACGACTGGACCGGCTATTCGAAATTGTCCTTTATAGTCGCGACAACCTCTGGGGAAACGACGATCAGAATTAGCGTACGAGACATGGCGCAGGACGATGAGTACCATGGCATCGCTTACGACAGAATCGTCAACGTTGCCGAAGAACCAAGGCGTGTTTCGGTCACGATTGATGAAATCCTGTCGGTAGTAGATGTCCGACCTATTGACATATCTCGGGTCGAATCAGTGGTCATTGGTACTACAGAACCGGGTAAAGGCATCGAAGTGCTGTTGGATGACTTCCGCCTCGAGTGACAAGCAAGGGAATTTTCGGTTTTCCTCGATGCCGCTCTTAGGTGCAGATTTCCCGTCAACCAAACACAACATGTGACGTGGTTCACATATTCGCAAGCGACCGGGTCGGTCGCGCGCAAACGTCTGGACTACTTACTATCTGGGTATGTCCAGATCGGTTCGTCTTTTCATCGCTCTTGCGCTCTCTATCGCTTCTTCCCCAACGCTCGCAGGCTCGTTGAATGCCGTCCTGAACGGCAAGTCATACCACATCGACTCCAGCTATGACTGGAACGAGGAAAACGTCGGGCTCGGTCTCGAATACGAGTTTGAGCAAAGTGGCGCCTGGAGGACCACTGCAATGGCCAATGGGTTTCGCGACAGCACTGACAAGATGTCCTACATGGCAGGGGCAGGCCTGCATCGACGATTGTTCGAGACTGAAGAGCTCAATGGTCTGTACGTCTACGCCGGCATTAATGCTTTCCTTATGACACGCGATGACGTCAATGGCAACCGGCCATTTCCCGGCCTGCTGCCTAGTATCAGCGTCGGAAATCGGGCTGTTGGACTCAATCTGACGTATCTGCCTCGTAAGGCCGTAGAGCAGTCAACAAATACTGTGATGGTCGACCCAACGATCGATGGAATCCTGTTCCTTCAGTTCAAGGTGCGGATCGACCTTCTGCTACCCTAGAAGGGCGACGATCTCGCCGGTCTTTTCTTCCAGAAGTGCCTTATCAGCGCGTGTCTCAACATTAAGCCGTACAACAGGCTCGGTATTCGACATGCGGATGTTGAAGCGCCAGTCGGCAAACTCGAAGCTGTAACCGTCCGTATCGTCGACGTCTAACGCGTCCTTGGCATACGCGTCATGAAGCTTCTGCAATGTGGCCGCCGCATCCTCAACCTTGCGATTGATTTCTCCGCTCGCCGGATACATCTGCATGCGCTCGCCAACCAACTCGGATAGAGACTTACCGCTCGTCGAAATCAGCTCGGCCACAAGCAACCACGGGATCATCCCGCTGTCGGCATACGAGAACTCACGGAAATAGTGATGCGCGCTCATTTCCCCACCGTATATTCCGTCAACCTCGCGCATCTTCTCCTTAATAAACGAGTGCCCAGACTTGCTCTTGACGGCTTCGCCGCCGGCGTCCGCGACGATGTCCAGCGTATTCCACGTCATGCGTGGATCGTGAATAATCTTTGCCCCCGGGTTTTTGGCCAGAATGCTCTCCGACAGTAGCCCGACGATGTAGTAACCCTCGATGAAAGTCCCCTTCTCATCGAATAAGAAGCAGCGATCAAAATCACCATCCCACGCCACGCCCATATCGGCGCCATGTTCGACGACCGCATCTGCCGTGACCGCCTGGTTTTCGAGCAACATCGGGTTCGGGATGCCGTTGGGGAACGTGCCGTCCGGGTCGTTGTGCACTTTCACCAGGTCAAACGGCAGGTGCCGCTCGAGCGCATCTGTCGCAATCCCGGCACAGCCATTGCCTGGATTCAGAACCAGCTTGAGGGGTTTGAGCGACTTGGAATCAACGTACGTCATCATGTGGTCGATGTAATCGTCTAGCACATCGGCCTGCTTGCGGAATCCTCCGTCTCGCGTCCTGCGGTCGTCACCCTCTGCAAGCGATCGTATTTCGGCCAAGCCCGTATCGGCGCTAATGGGTCTCGCTTCTTCCCGGACCAGTTTCAATCCGTTGTAGTCTGCGGGATTGTGGCTCGCAGTCACCATGATGCCGCCGTCCGCCCCAAGATGACTCGTCGCGAAGTAGACCATCTCGGTACCGCACAATCCAATGTCTATGACCTCGACACCCGCTTCGACAAGTCCGTTGATAACGGAGTTAGAAAATTCCTGGCTCGTCAGTCGCATGTCGCGGCCTACGACAATTAATCTGGCATCAAGGAACTCGGCAGTGGCGTTGCCAATCCGGTAGCAAATGTCAGCATTCAGCTCATTCGGGATCTGACCGCGAATGTCATAGGCCTTGAAACTGGTGATTTCCATCGATCAGGTCCTCCCGCGGCCAATCGCGTAGTACTTCAGCCCCAGGGTCTCTACTGTCTCAGGCTCATAGAGGTTGCGCCCATCAATGATGACGCCGTCTGCGAGGCCTTCCTTCAACGCCTGGTAGTCCGGACTGCGGAATTCCTGCCACTCGGTGATGATCGCCAATGCATCTGCGCCTTCGACCGCCTCATACGCGGTCTCGCAGAGCGTAAGCCCATCCTGATTCGGATATAGTCGGCGGGCCTCCTCCATCGCCTCGGGATCGTAAGCTCTCACGGTCGCTCCTGCGTCCCATAGCGCTTCCATTAGCACACGACTTGGCGCCTCACGCATATCATCGGTGCGTGGCTTGAACGACAGCCCCCACAGCGCAATCTTCTTGCCTTTCAGGTCGCCGTCGTAGTGTTCACTGAGCTTCTCGAAGACACGGCGCTTCTGCCGGTAGTTGACGGCTTCCACCGCGTTCAGAAGCTCCGCGTCGTAGCCTACAGATCCTGCCGAACGCGCGAGCGCCTGCACGTCCTTCGGAAAGCACGAGCCGCCGTAGCCTGCGCCGGGGTAAATGAAGTGATAGCCGATACGCGGATCAGAACCTATGCCGACGCGGACCTTTTCGATATCCGCCCCAAATTTCTCGGCAAGATTCGCAAGTTCATTCATAAAGCTGATTTTCGTCGCGAGCATTGCATTAGCGGCATACTTCGTTAGCTCGGCCGACCGAACATCCATGCTGATGACGCGGTCGTGATTGCGATTGAACGGCTCGTAGAGCGACTTCAGAAGTTCAGTCGTGCGCGGATTATCGGTACCGATGATGATGCGGTCCGGCTTCATAAAATCGCTAATAGCCGCGCCTTCCTTCAGGAACTCAGGATTTGAGACGACGTCAAACTCGACCACTTTGCCTCGCTCCTGAAGAACGCTCTCAATCTCCGCTTTCACTTTGTCCGCTGTACCGACCGGCACCGTCGATTTGTCGACAACGATCCGGTACTCCTCCATGTTCTCGCCTATCGTCCGGGCAACCGCAAGAACATGCTTCAGGTCGGCCGAGCCATCCTCGTCAGGCGGGGTGCCAACAGCGATAAATTGAAAAAGGCCGTGATCGATGGCCTTTTGAACGTCCGTTGTGAATTCGAGTCGCCCCGCCTCGACGTTACGTTCCACGTAGGCCTCAAGGCCTGGTTCGTAGATCGGGATATGGCCCTCATTCAGCCTGGCGATCTTCTGTTCGTCAATGTCGTAGCAGACGACATGGTTGCCCATCTCGGCCATGCAGGCGCCCTGAACGAGGCCGACATAACCGGAGCCAAAAATAGTCAATCTCATGGATGCTTCCGCAAACGATTGGAATCGCGGTAATTGTACAGACTTATATTAGGAAGACGTTGCCAAATTGCAGGCTATTAACCAGTCAGCTGGAATCCTGGCTTGGGAATCCAACTATGGTCGCCGTGTGGTCGTCGGCGCCGACTACCTTCTTGTTCACCGAGACAAGGTCTTCAACGGAATTACCTGGAGCATATTCGCTAACGGCTCGCATCAATATTGCTCGAGATTCCTCACGGTCAAGTCCATCCGATGCTTGCTGCAGATCCTCGATATATCGGTACACCTGCCCTACGTCCAGCTTGCTTTCCTGGGCACGCATAATCCGCGGATGATCAGTCCCAGACACGTCGTCCCCGATGAGAAGTTCCTCGTACAGCTTTTCAGCCGGGCGCAGTCCTGTGAACTCGATGGCGATATCGCCATCCGGGTTTTCATCATCTCGGACCGTCAGGCCCATCAGGTGGACCATGCGTTTCGCGAGATCCAGAATACGCACGGGGGCACCCATGTCCAAGACGAACACATCACCACCTCTCGCCATGGATGCCGCCTGAATTACCAGCTGCGCAGCCTCGGGAATTGTCATGAAATATCGAATGATCTGCGGGTGCGTAACAGTAACAGGTCCACCTAACCGGATCTGTCTGCGAAAGAGTGGAACCACAGAGCCAGAAGACTCGAGCACGTTGCCAAATCGGACCATGCAGAATCGAGTTCCTTCGAACTCATCCTGCAATGCCTGCAGAACAAGTTCGGCCATGCGCTTGGTCGCACCCATCACGTTTGTCGGACTGACAGCCTTGTCCGTAGATATCAGGACAAAACTGTTTACCTTCGCGGCAGCCGCCGCTTGCGCAAGGTTCCATGTACCGATGACATTGTTGTGCACACCCTCAAGAATGTTCTGCTCGACGATCGGCACGTGCTTGTAAGCCGCTGCATGATAAACCGTATCTATGTCAAACGTTTCGAGAACTTCCTGCACTCGCCGCCCGTGATGCACAGAACCTAGCAGCGGTACGATCTTGCAATCGCTGCCGGCCTCGGCGGCAATACTCTTAAGCTCTGTTTCAATCGAGTAAAGAGAGAACTCCGAAAGCTCAAACAATACAAGAACCTTAGGTTCCAGTCGGACTATCTGTCTGCACAGTTCTGAGCCGATCGACCCACCGGCTCCAGACACCATGACGTTCTTGCCCTTTATCGTGGCATCCAACAACTTTGTATTAGGCGGAACGGGGTCGCGACCCAAGAGATCTTCAACAGCGACTTCCTGAAGGTCGTCAACCTTCGCTTTGCCGGCAACGAGATCATCCATGCCGGGCATGGTCTGGATATGAACTGAAAAACCCGAAAGGAAATGCAAGACGTCGCGCCGCCTGCGTCGGGATGCGCTGGGTATGGCGAGTAGGACACGCGATGCACCCGTGTCCTCGATCAGTTGCTCGAGAGCCTTCGGTGAGTGGACAAGCAGGCCTTTGACGACCGAGCCATGCAGCGATGAATCGTCGTCGAGCATTGCAACGGGTCGATATTCGTCGCCGCCAAGCAAACTGATCGCCAACTGCGAACCCGATGCACCGGCACCGTAAATGATCACGCGTTTCCGATCAGCGGTAGCCCGTTGCGTAATAAGGAAGACTCTCGCGAGATAGCGGCTACCGCACATGTAGATGAACGAGAACGCCCAAAACGTGACGAACCAGCGAAACGGCGAAACGGTCACGCCTGCTAGCGCTATTATGATCGTCCCGGAGATAGACGCGACAAGCGACGTCTTACTCGCTGCCGTGAACAATTCCAGGCCAACGTACCGAACAACTGAGCGATACAGGCCAAGCGCCCACGCCAGCGTCGCGCCAATAACTGCGACGCCTATGCACGCCAGTGACGGCGAAGTCAGAAAAACTGCGTCGCCTGTAAGAAGCCATGCCGTACCGCAGGCTGCAACGGTCAGGCCGATGATATCGCTTGCGGCCACCACGAGCTTCTTTGTCGGGCGTGTCAAGCCGATAAGAAACTTACGAATGTCGCTTCGAAGCATATGATGAAGAGGTTTGTCGCTCACAGTCAGTTACGCCTTTATTGAACCTTCCCGCCCATATGTGACTGTTGGGCCAATTCAAGCAGTGAATCGGCCAGAGTGCAAGGATAAGCGTCTATCCCTTGAAAACACGAGTAAACCAGACATTAGTTTCAATCGGACAACGCCTTGGAACTAAATACGTTGACATGGCCCTCGGTTCCTTATCGGCTGTTTCATACGAAACGTGAGGGCACGCGGTACACGGCCGCGGCTGGCAACGCGCATTTTCTGCTGGATTCGCGACACTTTTGCGTCAATCGGGTCGGCCCGCACCGACTATTAGTGACGCGACCACAAGGGGAGCCCAGGCTACTATGGTCAACCACCAACCCAGGGTTGGCGATGCGTGTGCAAACCACGCTATTGGCATAAGCCATGCAATATTTACGGCTACAACGCCAATGGTGATCTTGGCATGCCCTCCGTACTTGCGAGTCAGTATCTGATAGGCGTGACTTCGATGTGCCGAGCGCCAGGGTTCCCGGCGGATCATTCGTGTAATGAGTGTTACTGTCGCATCAACGAAAAAGGCGCCAGCCAATATGAGCCACGGCCAGACGGAAATCATCTGACTCGACTGCATCAGCATAGCCAGGCTCGCCAACAAGAAGCCGATAAATCCACTGCCTACGTCGCCCATGAATATTTTCGCCGGCGGCCAGTTCCAGACCAAGAAGCCGAGCGTTGCTGCGGTCAGAACCACTAAAGTCCCAACTGGCTCACCGCTGTCTGCTCCGACCAAAAGCACCACACCGCCGGCGACGCAGACGGTCTCGACACCCGCGATACCATCGATTCCATCCATGAAATTGAAGAGATTCGTGAACCAGACAACAAACACAACGGCCAGAATATCTCCAGATACACCGAGGTCGACCGAATGTGGTCCAAATTGAACTGGCTGCAATCCTCCTACAAAGTAGACGACAATCGCCGCACCTATCGCGTGACATGCGAAGCGAATACCCGCACTTACATGTCTGTGATCGTCGATGAAACCAACGATGGCTACTAAGCCGGCGCCCCCCAGAATCGGAATGAGACTCGCAATCGGGACTCCTTTTGTGGTCACTTGCAGAATCGCATACGTGAGGACGATCAAAACGATGCCCAGACCACCACCTCTAGGCGTCGCCATCGCATGCGAGCTACGCTGGTTTGGAACATCCAGCAGATTCACGTGAAGTGCGTACTTCCTAAGTAGCCAGGACAGGGTGAGTCCGGCTACGAAACTGACTGCAACAATGCTGATACTCATAATGCGAACGGATACTACCAGACCTGATCCATTGGATTTGCGACCCTAAAACGAATAGTCTGTCGACCGGCCAGAACCCACCTGAACCCGTTCCTATATGCCCGATAGTCACCAGAAACCGTATCGCATCCTGCAGCTCGCAAACGATCCGGATTACTTCCTCTCGCACAGGCTCCCCTTGGCAGAAGCGGCAGCGGAATTCGGCTATGACTATCATGTCGCCATTCCCTTTGACGAGGAGGACGGACGATTTGCAGACTTCCCGTTCGAACTACACCGCTTGAATCTGAGTCGCGCAAGCCGCAATGTATTGAGAGAACTGACTGCAATTCACTCTATCAATTCCGTTATTGGTAAGGTCAAGCCCGACCTCGTTCACTTCATCACGATGAAGCCCGCAATTTACGGAGGACCGATTGCGAGACTGCGCCGAGTACCATCAATCAACTCGTTCACAGGGCTTGGCTATATCTGGATTTCTGGCGAAAAACGCAGCCGTGCTAGGGAGTTCCTCCTAAACACTATCCTTCGTGCAGCATGCAGATCTCCACTGACCACCAACGTATTCCAAAACCCGGATGACCGAGACGAATTCACCGGCAGAAATATCTGCGACGCAGATAGCACCTTCCTTATTGGGGGCTCCGGTGTTGATACATCAATGTACCGGCCTCGCCCTCCGGCGCGGGGAAAGCCCATCGTCATGCTGGCGTCGCGTATGCTCTGGGACAAAGGTGTTGGCGAATTCGTCGAAGCCGCGCGCATTCTAGCCAAACGCGGAGTCGACGCAAGGTTTGTGCTCGTAGGCGGTGCAGACCCCAACCCCTCATCAATACCCAAAGCGCAGCTCGAAGAATGGGTGGCGGAGGGTGCCGTCGAATGGTGGGGGTGGCGGGATAACATGGTTGAAACCGTCGGCGAGGCTCACATCGCATGCCTCCCCAGTTATCGCGAGGGCCTGCCCAAATCGCTCCTTGAGGCGGCGGCCAGCGGGTTGCCACTCATTGCTGCAGATGTTCCTGGGTGCCGCGAGATTGTCCGGCACGAGCAGAACGGCTTGCTGGTCAGGCCGAAGGACCCTATTGATCTTGCCGATGCGATTGAGGTTCTTTGCGGAGACGCCGAGCAACGCGAGGCGTATGGCCGGCGCAGCCGGGAGATCGTTGAATCCGACTATTCCCTTACGTCTGTAGTCTCGCAAACGCTCGACCTCTACGGCGAGAAACTGGCAAGAATCTGAATCATGAGTACGGTATTGGTCACTGGCGCGAATGGCTATATCGGCCGCAACCTCTGTCCGGCTTTAGAGTCTGTTGGGCATCAAGTGCGTGGCGTCCATCGAAGTATGACTGATACTGCTACAGACAATGCCGAGTTTTACACGGGTGACATCGACGAAGCAGATGCCTGGCCGGCAAGCTACTTTGACGGCGTTGACGTCGTTGTTCATCTCGCCGCATGCGTACATCGACGTTTTAGCAATGAACAGATGTTCCGGACGAACCTCGACAGCACGCTTGCCCTCGCCCGGCGCTGCACAGAGGCTGGTGTAGCACAATTCATTTTCCTAAGTACAGTCGCGGCTCTTGGCCCATCATCAAGCCCGACATCACTCGATGAATCTGTTGAACCATCGCCAACGAGCGATTACGGACGCTCGAAACTCGAGGCAGAGCGCGGGCTGAGGCGGCTTTCCGCAGACAGCCACATGGCTGTGACCATTATTCGCCCACCAATGGTTTACGGTCGAGAATGCCCCGGAAATTTCACCGCACTGGCTCGACTGATTCAATACGGGTTGCCATTGCCTCTCGGCTCAGTCAGCAACACGCGTAGCATGATCAGCATTGAGAACCTCTGCGACGCGATTGTACATTGCATTGTCCAACCTCGGGCGTTTAATCAGTCCTTCTGCGTTGCCGATGCCGAGACTGTGGCAACGCCCGAGCTGGTTCGCATCATGGCTGCAGCGATGGGCCGGCCGGTCCGCCTTTTTCGTTTTCCTGTCCGATTATTGGCGACCGTGGCAACTCTTGTGGGCCAACGCAGCCGTTTCGAATCGCTATGCGGTTCATTGGAGATTGATATTTCTTTCGCGCGTCGGCAACTCGCATGGTCACCGCCAGTCAAGCTCGCCGACGGTATCGAACGGAGTTTTTGAACGTAACGCGCCTCTCAGACGATTAGCCGCGGCAATTCCCCGAGCCGGTCATCACGTCTGCGGCCAGCTACTGAACCCTGGGCAGTTGTCCTACAGGTGAATCACTAGCGCTAATCAGTCCCTTTTCGCCCAGAGTTCCTTTCGTGTTCCTTGTGTGGAAAACGGAAATCCACACTCCAACTGTCTGACCTTATCCTGCGATCTGGTTGCGGGACGAATGTAACCACTGCTGGAACATGAGAATGTCCCAAAGCCGGTATTGCTCCGATAGTTTTCCTGACAGATGTCCGTCCCACAGCCTCCGAATCGGTCCGGGATGAAAGTAGCCGTCGGCTGTGATTCTTGACTCGCTCAGCAGATCTTCAGCCCAGTCTCTTAGTGGCCCCCTTAGCCAGCCCTCAAGGGGAATCGAAAAACCCATTTTCGGCCGTTCGAAAAAGCTCTCGGGAACACGCCGTTTCAGCACTTGTCGCAATACGTGCTTTCCTTTTCCGTTTGCAATCTTCATGGAGAGCGGCAGCGTCCATGCGAACTCGACAATACGATAGTCGAGCAGAGGTACGCGCGCCTCTAGGCTGACAGCCATACTCGCTCTATCGACCTTTGTCAGAATGTCGTCAGGCAAGTAGCTGACGAGGTCCATAAACATCATTCTTTCAACGGACTGATCGATGTCTGCCTGACGATTCTGGTCAGTGATAATAGTTGGAACCTCTTGGCCTGAAATGACATTGGTGTCCGGCCTGGACCAGTGAGACACCAATTGTTTGTAGACCTGATCAGGGTGCGAGAAGGACATGACTTGAGCGAGCTTGCGCAGCTTTTCCTTCGAATCGCTGAGGCCAAGTGATTTGTTTAAGCGAGGAGCGACGAGATCGTAGATTGAACTTGACACGTTCGGCGCAGCTCTGACCGTTGCCGCCCCCAATTTTCTCAAGGGCAACGGAATTCGACTCAAACGGCCCCACCATTGCTGGGCCAGAAAGTAGCGATTGTACCCCCCGAAAAGCTCGTCTCCACCGTCTCCGGAGAGCGATACGGTCACGGAATTGCGAGCCAGTTTCGACACGAGATAGGTTGGAATCTGGGAAGAGTCTGCGAATGGTTCATCGAATATCGTCGGCAAATCCGGAATCACATCCCTCGCTTGCGCAGACGTTACGTACAGTTCCGTGTGGTCAGTGCCGAGATGCCGGGCCGTATCCCGAGCGTACCTTGCTTCATCGTGTGTATCGGTTTCGAATCCGATCGTGAAGGTCTGAATCGGTCTGTCCGACTGAGCTTGCATACTAGCGACAACAGTTGATGAGTCGATACCGCCTGAAAGGAACGCACCAAGCGGGACATCCGATTCCATGCGAAATCGGACGGAGGAATCGATGAGACTCTCCAGCTTGTTTATTGCCTCGTCTACGCTGCACTCCTCTCGATTCACGTACCCTTTTTCGGCGACCGCTCTCGCAGACCAGTAGACCGTTGTTGCTTTTTCAATCTCGGACCAATCTCGTTTGGAATCCTGAATATCTTCTTGTGCCAGCGTCAGATATGTCCCAGGCAAGAGCTTATAGATTCCCTCGTATATGGAGTACGGCGCAGGAATATAGTTGTGTCTAAGATATGACGTGAGCGCATTCCTGTTAATCTCTCCCCGGAATCCGCGCCACGCTTGTAGCGCTTTAAGCTCGGACGCGAAAACGAAGCACCCGGAGTTCCAGCCGAAGTACAGTGGCTTGATGCCCAGTCGATCCCGGACGACCTGGAGGCGTCGCAGTTTGCGGTCCCACAGCGCAAACGCGAACATTCCGTTGAACTCGGCAATCGCATTATCCAACCCCCATGCCTCAATAGCAGCCAGCATGACCTCGGTATCCGAGTGTCCCCTGAAAATGTGTCCTTCATTCTCGAGGCGAGCCCTCAGAGCCGCGAAGTTGTACACCTCACCGTTGTAGACAATCACGAATCTGCCGGATGCAGACTCCATGGGCTGATGGCCAAGTGGAGAGATGTCGATGATCGAAAGTCGGCGATGTCCGATTGCCAGTGCCGCGCTCTCGTCTGTCAGAAACCCTTCGTCGTCCGGACCCCGCGTACTGATCGCTCGGGTCATCTTTCGAATCGCTTCGTTCAGCTCAATGTGACGATTCGCACTTGCGCCAGCCCAGATTCCCGCGATGCCGCACATCAGGCCGCCCTCTCAAACCGATCGTATAGTGCGACATATCGGGTCTTCATGTGCTCGAGAGAATAGTGCTGCAAAACATATCGGCGGCACTCCTCACTGCGCCCGGATTGTTCTTTCTCAGTCAATTGCGAAAGTTGCAGCCACGCGTCGCAGACTGCCGACGCATCGCCTCGTTCGACGACTATTCCGTGTCCGCCTAGAATTGACCTTGCTTCTCCAACATCAGTGGCCACACAGAGGCAGCCCGATGCCATGGCTTCCAGTAGAGCATTTGGGAACGCCTCAGCCACAGATGTGCTGGTAACAACGTCCAGAGCCGAGTAGACGGCAGGCATGTCCGGTCGATTTCCGACCAGCCTTACGCGTTCACGAATACCAAGCGCAGTCAATTCCTCCAAAACTTCGGTGTCTGCTTCTGACAATCCGGTTCCGGCGGCGACAAAGTACGCGTTATCCAGCGACTCAGCCAACTCCCGTGCTGCTCTCCAAAAAGTTGCATGATCCTTGACCGGATGTCGTCTACCGATGATACCAATCACGAATGCCGAATCAGGAATCGCGAACTCGCCGCGCAAGCGTTGTCGATCGGTATTACTCCTTCGATAGAGCGTCACATCCACACCATTCGGAATCACAAGCTCCTGCTCGCGCGAGTAACCCAGCTTGGCATGTTGCTTAGCACTGGTCGCCGAATTATAGACAATAACATCAGGCAGTTTCGAACGAGCAGCACCACACTTGATCACTTGTCGGGTCGACAACTTCTCGTCCTTCAAATTGTAAACACACTGGCGAATTCCCCAGACAAGTCTCCAGTCTCGCCCGACAGAAACGATCGACGCAACCAGATTCGCATGATACATCCAGCAGTGCACGATATCCGGCTGAGCGCGTGTCAGAAGCCGGCGAAGCGTCAGGATTTTCCAGGGGTTTGGCCGCACCGGATTCAAATTCAGATGCACTACACGTTTGGCAACACCTGCGATACGGGCACTAAGCTCTCCCTCCCCGGCAAGTACAATGACCTCGCTTTCGATCGACGTGCCGCACAGCGACTGCAGCAATCGATAGAGCGATGTCTCTGCGCCTCCAGTTCCCAATCCTGTGATGATATGTATGACTTTCAATACTGCAGACCGTATTTCAGTTTGAAATCTGCGGCCCCTCTCATAGCGCGCTACCGGATCGATCGTGCGTGTGTTCGTGAGATCTTCTCGTTGCGAGCACGAAGACTTGGCGAACGAGCACGAGCCCGGCGATAATAACCACAATGAACGCCAGCTCACTGAGCTCGGTGGGGATAATAGTAAACAAGACCGATAACGCAATAATCACAAAGATCGGATACCACACCCGACGAGCATCTCGCTGCTTTGCATATAGGAAAACAAACTCGAATTTCCTGAACAAGTAGAACTTGATCACGCCTACCAGGAAAGCGCCAAGAAATGGTACGAGATACGCGGCGTATCCCAGCTCCCGCGGAGGAATTGTGCAAACGTCGCCGAAATAGGCGGCATTGATGCAAGGCAGGGACTCGGTGACATTCCGATAGTCAAACGATTCGAGGTGAAGCCACTCGAGAATTCGCGAAGGCACGAAACCGACTGGCGTAAGAAGAACGTCTTTCGCCAACAATGGTATTCCTGATTCGAAGAAATGGACAATTCCAGCTTCGATCGAATACCAGGCGAACCCAAAGTTGCCGAAGATCGCGCTCAGGGCACCATGATCGAAGAGATACGGCTCAATTGATCGAATCTGCCCTTCGAGTACGAACGCGGTCACGACATGCCCCATCGGTTTTCCAAAGAAAAGCACCAATAGAAAGATGGGAAGCACGAGCGCCGCGCTAGCAGAGAAATCGACGAAAGACTTCGCGCGCGCGCGAAAATAGTAGAGAACGGGCACGGCAATGTTTAACAGGAGGATCATCCGGCTAACGGACACAAGATAAAGAGCAAGTATGAACACGACGTAGGCTAGCAACAACATGCGTCTTCGCTCGCGCAAGCTCAGCAGCACCGGAATGAAACAAACATTAATCGTGAGAACAAACGCCACGGTCTTGAAGAACAGGAACTTCTGATCTGCGATGTCAATATCGTCAAATATCCCAGACCGCATTGCTGCCGCATACGCGACTGCCTCAGTCGGGCCAATAGCGATGAGAAACAGTGCCAGAAAGAGCACTCCAAGTAGCAGTGTCACTTTGAACGTAGACACCTCGTCCCTTACAAGCCATTTTGCAAGCGCATGGTGTCTCTTGATACCCCTTGACCTGACCATTCTGTCCGCCAGCGCAAAACCACAATACGCGCCCAACGTATAACAGAGAATATGCAGCAAAGTGGCAATGCCTGGTGTACCGGTGATATCGATGAAGACCTGCTCATAGGGTGCTGGCACTATTGCCCCGCTAAAAAAGAGGACGGGGTAGATGAAGGCTCCGAAAAGAACGAACAACTCAGCATAGAATATGAATATGCCGAACTCGGACCTTTGAACGAAACCCAGAAGCATGAATCCGAACGCAAAAGCCAGGACGATATACGCA
>JAAUYD010266302.1_pt1 | contig 45364 bp, 41 predicted proteins | sample 7278101 | NCBI WGS metagenome assembly JAAUYD01 (sample SAMN14350128, study PRJNA611818) | marine sediment metagenome | isolation source: surface marine sediment (0.6m) | place: French Polynesia: Moorea | collected 2018-08
CAATAGTATTTAAACAAGCGTTTAACCCCGCAGCAAACTCCCAACGAGAAGTGGCGCGATTCCCTCGGAAAGTGCGATCGGGATACCCTACAATACAACCGTAACGCTCTACAAGGCTTCTTAAGGCTTCATAAGCCCAGTCCGTCGGGGAAACATCCCGTAACTCAGAAATACTGGTGACTTGGGACATCCCATTATCACTGGTGTTATCCTGAAACTGTTTACTGGTATCTCTGTTTAAGGGGGTTTTCAGGGTAGGACGATTTTGTAAAATCCCTAAAGCTTCTTGAGGGGAGACAACATCGGCCTGGGTTGGGTTCATTTGGCTGTCATCAGGAGCAGCGATCGCACTTTGAGCAGCGATGACTGATAAGGCTGCTACCCCCGAAGTCATTTTCAGACATTGGGAAAACAATTTCCACATTTTCACGTTCCTCACACCTAAAGTATTAAACTTGATTGTTTTTTGGATACAATCTAAGCTTTACACACGATTTTAGTTAGTTAATAAAAGATGACTATATCATCATCTCTTGATTAAAATTCTAGTTTAAAACTTTTTTGCTTGAATTACCACTGATCGGAGGAGACTGGGGTGAGGGGGTGTGTGGGAAGTGTGGGGAGTGTGGGAAGGGTGGGAAGCGATAGGGTGATGGGGTGACGGGGAGTGTGGGAAGTGTGGGAAGTGTGGGAAGTGTGGGAAGACTAGGAAGAATATTAATATCTTGTATCTTGCTCCCTCTGCCTCCCCTATCTCCCCTATCTCCCTTGTCTCCCTTGTCTCCCTTGTCTCCCAGTCCCCCAGTCTCCAAAGTCCCCCCTATTGTCACCGCAAAACTCATCTAGGGACGTTAGGATATATTCGATCAATCTCTTGTTGTTGAAGGAGACGTTGATCGATGAGAGGATCTTGTTGATTTAATGTTTCAATCCGTTCAAGATACTGATTACAGTTAGCATTGATAGGTGGGGGAGGAGTGGTAATAGTCCGCTCTAAACAAGCTCTTTCGGTGCGTTCCCGATGAAAATGTTGCAAAATCTTTTCAGGGGTCTGAAAATAGAGTTGACGGTTGTGGCGCATATTTTCACGATGAATTTCAGCACCACAGTCTACTGCCCCAGGAATACATTGTCTGGGGGGAACGGAAATATTAGGGCCTATATTTTGCAGTTGGGCATTAGTTTTTACAGGAATGATTAAACTAAGTCCTGTTGTTACTAAGAATATTAAACCCAAAGTAGAATTAAGTTGCATAAAATTACCTCCTAACAAGTAATTGAGGCTTACTCTCATATTAATTTATGGTTTTGATTGTATCAAAACTAAAAAAACCATTTCGTTAATTAATTAACTTTTCCAACCTGAGTTGCATATTAAGATAATCACTGATAATCAAGCCTCAGAGCAGAAAACAGCTATTTTCAGTTCTTACTTGATTACAGTAATTGATTTTTGCGATGTTAGTTTTTAAAGGTTTTAAAGTTATACATTAACATTTACATGAACTTATACATTAGACACCTATCATAAACCTAGAGCAAGTTTGACTTCATATAAAATTTATCTTTCACGTGGAAGTCACCTTAAAACAAACTAGATGTTTTGAAAGGATAAATACCATGCCAGTATTAGATTTTAGTGAACAAAGTCTCGTTGGAGACATCTTCAACGGTCAAAATCTCAATGGTTCGACATTTTTCAAAGCAAATCTTACAGATGTACAATTTGTTGGCACAGCACTTCGAGGTACTAACTTTAGTGAATCTACTTGGCTAAATGTTGATGCTTCTAACGCAATTTTTGCACCTAATAATAACAACCCTACGCCAGCAGATTTATCTTTAGCCACTTTGACCAATGTCAATCTTAGTGGTGCTAATCTTAGAGAGGCAAATCTTTTTAAAATTAATACCAGTGGCATCAACTTATCCAATGCTAACTTAACTGATACCATTCTTACAGAAGCTAATCTCAGTGGAGAACAGTCTGAGCGTCCTAACTTAGCTGGGGCCAATTTCACCCGTGCCGACCTATCTCTAGCTAATCTAAAAGCAGCTGACTTGACAGGGGCGAAACTTAAAGATGCCAACTTAAATGGAGCTAGTCTTGAAGCTGTCATCTTAGAGGATGTTAATGCGAGAGGGGCTGACTTCAGAAACAGCAATTTCACTGATATTTTTGTCTTTGATGTAAATTTTAACCTAGCGAACTTTGAAGGTGTCTCATTTAGTGATGTTAACACGGCTCTCCCTGAGGGTTCATCCCTAACACAACTTCCCACCGATTTTAACCTGAGATTTCGTGGCGCAGATTTAAGTAACTTTATTGCCGATGATGCTAATTTGGCAGGGTCTAATTTTCGTTCTTTTGTTGATTCTAATGGCGTTGAAACAGCAACTCAATTAGATGGTGCTAGTTTTGCTAGTTCTGACCTCACAGCATCTAACTTTACAGGGGCATTAGCAGAGAATATCTTTTTCAATGGTGCAACCTTAACAGATGCCAAATTTACATCCGCTGATTTGAGCAATGGCGACTTTGGCGGAGCAACATTAATTAACGTCGATTTCACAGGAGGTGTTGAACTCGATAACGCCTTTTTAGAAGGAGCCAATTTAAGTGGTGCTGATTTAAGTGGTGCTAATTTAAGTAATGCTAATCTCAAAGGGGCAATTTTAGCTGGGGCTGACCTTACAGGAGTTGATTTGACCAATGCTGATCTGACGGGAGTTGATCTCACTGGTGCTGACCTAAGTGGTGCTATACTGGCTGGTGCTATCCTAAAAGAAGCCACTGGAGACAGCCTCACCAATTTCACAGGGGCTGATCTATCTAGCTCTAACTTAGGAGCAACACTTGCTGAGAAGAGTAGCTTTATTGGTAGTAACTTTCAGGATGCAAACTTAACAGATGCTATTCTAATTGCAGCCGATTTAACTGATGCTAACTTTGCTGATGGAGCGGACTTAGATACTATCGGAGCGAATTTAACGAGCGTTAATTTTATTGATGGAATTGCTATTAATGCCAACTTCGAGAATGCTCTTTTGGTTAATGCTGACTTGAGTAAGGCCAACTTCACTGGTGCGAATTTGATGGGTGCTGATTTAACTGGCGCCATCACAATTGATACCATTGGATTATCTTAAAACCCTCATTTCAGTTTACTGCCCACTGTTTTAATAGTGGGCAATCTCTTCCTGAATGGATTTTTAGGTAAATTCTAACCCTTATTTTGAACACTCCAACAACTAAATCACAGATTATAGATGGGGACTGCGCAAAAAATTTTGTTCAATCTGTCTGACTGCTGTTAACGCTGAATAACTAACCCCTGCGGTTCCTTCTCCTGGATGGGTGGAGTCTCCTACTAACCAAAGATTTTTGATGGGGGTACGAGTAGCTACCCCAAACGGTCCAAAGGTTGACACCCGTTGACCTATACCTCCTACAATACCTTTATCCCTAGCGGTGTAATAAGCGAAAGTACGAGGGGTGGCTGCTTCTTGGTGAATAATGGTATCAGCATTAAGCTGAAAATAGTTGCTTAAACGGGCGATCGCTTCTTGGCTATATTGTTGTTTTAATTGTTGATATTTCTCTTCACTAATATTATTCCAGATCTGAGTATCGGTAAAACTGGAGGCAATAATCGTTCTTTGTCCTTCTTTGGCGCGGCCGTCTCCAGGTTTGCTTACAGAAACAAATAAGGAATTATTTTCCCCAATCGGCCCATCATAATCATACAAAAATTGTAGATGAGGGGGACAATTTTCAGGAATGGCTTGATCCTTAACCCCTAAGTAAATAACAAAGGCCCCAGATGCTTCAGGAAGTTTATCAACCCGTTGCCGATATAATTTTAACCTGGGTGTGGTTGGGACATCAATTATTTTAACTAAATTCTGGACTGGAACGTTAGCAACGATGTGATCGGCGGTTTTTGTGAAGGTTTTTCCTGTTTTGCGATCGCAGATCATCACTTTACATTGATCATCTTCAAGGGTTTCTATTTTCTCCGCAGAATGACCAGTGAAGAGTTTTCCCCCATGTTTTTCTAACCCTTCTACTAAGCGATCGCTTAATACCTGCATACTTCCTTGTAAATGATACAGTCCTTGGGGTTCTTGGGATACCCCTAATGCTGTTGCTGCATACAATAAGGCGGTTTCGTCTGCATCGACTTGGGAATATAGTTTTAACTGTAAATCTAGGAAGGTTTTTAATCGCTGATGGTTATATAATCCATACAAGCGTAAAGCATCCCCTACGGTCATGAAGGTAAAGGGGACAGTAATCAATGTATCTAACCGTAAAGCTGTGGTTAGTTGCCATACATCCCAGAGGTTGCGAGGGGGTAATACGGGATCTCGGCCTTGAAACTTCCAACTTGCTTGGAATAGTTTACCAAGTAAGTGCCAAAAGGGTTCACTTTCGGGAAACTGTTTTTGTCGTTCTTGTTGCCATTTTTCGCGATCGCGCCACACATTGATCGGTTGGGTTTCCCCAGGTAAAAAAACAGCACAAGCAGGATCACAAGGGGTTACAGGGGGTAAGTCTATGTCTAACTCTTCAAAAATGCGCTGATGAATGCCTCCTGGTTCTAACCCAGCGACTTGGGTTGCTCCCACATCAAAGGTGAACCCCCGACGTTTGAAGGTTGAGGCACAACCCCCAGGAACATAAGCCTGTTCATACACGGTAACATTGTACCCTCGACGGGCGAGTAATGCACCTGCGGTTAATCCGCCGATTCCTGCTCCTACGACTATAACTTGTTTAGACACGGTTTAAATGTTTATTTATAAAAGTTTTCATTGTTTTAATTATATTAATAATTTTTTAACAATTTTTCAACAAAAATGAGATATATCTCTTCTATTTATTGTAAGAATCTTCTTCTGACTGGGAGATTTCTTATCTTTACTAGATACTTTTTCAAAAATCCTATATTAATTTAACCATTTTAATATGCACAATTTCTGCTTCTGTAAAGCGATCACCTATGGGTTTAAATCCTAATTTTTCATACAATGATTGAATATAAACTTGAGCATGGATAACAATTTTTTGGTAATTTTTTTGTTCTTTAATAAAGGCGATCGCCGCTTCCATCAGTGCTGTACCAATTCCTTGACCTCTGGCTTGAGATAATACAGCTAACCGTTCAATTTTGGCTGTATTTTTATCAATATATCTAATTCTTGCTGTTCCTACTGGTTCGTTATCTAAATAACCTAAAAAATGAATACAATTATCATCATAACCATCAAATTCCAACTCTGGATCAACTCCTTGCTCTTCCTGAAAAACAGAAAATCTAATCTTTTTAATGGCTTCTAATTTATCTTGATAGTTAGTAATCTTAATTGTTAGTTTTCTCATATTTTTTTATATTATTGATGATAAACATAATAATCAAGTATAATATAGGGATAACAACTATTTCTTGCAATACAGTCAAAAAATTATTCAATTGTATAATTCCTCCTGTAAAACTAAGTCCCCCTAAAATAGAAATAGGAAAAGCAAAATAATTAGAAGTAAAAGGTAAAAAACATTGTACACCAGCAGGAAGATAGCGATCATAGGCTAACATATCCAATAAAACATGACTAAAATAAAGTCCCCACAACCAAATCAAAAAAGAATAAGAAATTTTTTTATAACATCTCAAGCAATAAAAAATGACAATACAAACAATAAAACCTACCAAAAAACTATGAGTAAACTGACGATGAATAGCATTAAAATCCTGATAAAATAAATAACCTAAAATAAAATCAATATCAGGTAAGTTAGCAATAATGATAGCAGTAGCAATTAATCGTTTCGATGAATAATATTTTAAAAATTGAGTATTTTTACCAACTAAAAAGAAGCCCAAACAACCAGCTAAACCATGACCAATAGGAGATGCCATTATTACTTATAGGAATTATCTACTATGAACATACAACTATTTAACATTAGACCATAACTTAGGTAAAATAAGAGTAAACACCAATACAGTGCCATGGAATAATCTAACGTTTCTAGATTCTTAATGTATCGATAATCTCCCTATTTTGACGTTATACATCCTAACTATGACCTTATCTACCCATAATCACTCCTATTCTCTCTCTTCAGACATAGAAAAACTCATCAATAATTTAGCCGATCATGAACATGGTAAATTGATAGAGCGGGCATTAGGAGTCTTATTACGTATTGCAGGGGAAGAAGTTGATCGGTTGGACTGGAAAATCTTAACCACTGCCTTAGAAGACTTAGAAAAAGGGTTTGAGGTATTTTATCCCTATCGTCACATTCGTAAAGTTACCATTTTTGGGTCAGCCCGACTATCCCCCCAAAGTTCAGAATATCGTCTTGCAGTAGAATTTGCCCGTTATATTACTCAGTTTGGCTTTATGGTACTAACAGGGGCAGGAGGAGGTATCATGGAAGCAGGAAACGAAGGGGCAGGAAGAGAGCATTCTTTCGGGCTAAATATTGATTTACCTTTTGAACAAGGGACAAACCCTTTTATTGCGGGAGATGAGAAATTAATTAAGTTTAAATACTTCTTCACCCGTAAACTTTTCTTTTTAAAAGAAAGTGATGCAGTGGCGTTATTTCCGGGAGGGTTTGGAACCCAAGACGAAGCATTTGAAACCTTAACTTTATGTCAAACTGGAAAGTATGGTCCTTGTCCTTTAGTATTAATTGATGAACCAGGAGGAGACTATTGGAAAACTTGGAACGAATACAATTATAATAATTTATTGTCACGGGGTTTAATTAGTGCAGAAGATGCGAGTCTTTATACCATTACTGATAGTTTAGCCACTGCTTGTAATATCATCCGTGAATTTTATTGTGTCTATCATTCCAGTCGTTATGTGGATGATTTATTAGTATTGCGACTGAACTCAGAATTGACCAATGAACAAGTGGAACAATTAAATGAAGACTATAGCGATATTTTATGTAAAGGGAGAATCGAAAAAAGTTCGGCATTGCCTCAAGAAATAAACGATGAAACCGCTATCTTGCCTCGTTTAACTTTATATTTTAATCGGCATAGTTCAGGGCGACTTTATCAGATGATCAACGAAATTAATAAATTTGGCACTTGTTTACCCATAGAACCCCATCCAGAATGGAAATAGTTTATATAGCAGTTTCCATACTTCTGAAGTACAAACTCTTCCAGTTCTAGGAGTTAGGAGTTCGGGAGTTCGGGAGGGCAGGCTTCGCCCGATGCTCCCCAGCAGGAGTTAAATATTAAGTATACTTCATGAGTCCAGGAAATGCTATCATTAGTAATTAATAATTAATAATTCAATATGACTGCAACTATCAAAATTAATCCCTATCTTTCAGGTAATTTTGCTCCTGTGAGTCGAGAAATTACTGCTAATAATTTAACCGTTATTGGAGAAATTCCTCATAATTTAAGAGGAATATTCCTGAGAAATGGCCCTAACCCCCAATTTAGTCCCATCGGTAACTATCATTGGTTTGATGGAGACGGTATGATTCACGGAGTAGAGATAGAAGACGGTAAAGCATCCTACCGTAACCGCTTTGTTCAAACCCGTAGCTATAAGCTAGAAAAAGAAGCCAATAAACCCCTATGGACAGGGCTGCTAGAACCGCCCCAAATGGATAACCCCTACGGTCCATCGAAAAATACTGCTAACACCGCTTTAGTGTACCATGCTGACCGTCTCCTGGCACTTTGGGAAGGGGGTGAACCCCATGCTTTGACAGTTCCTGAATTAAACACCCTCGGTTCTCATAATTTTGATAATAAGTTAATTTCCCCTTTTACCGCACATCCAAAAATTGATCCCATAACGGGAGAAATGATGTTTTTCGGCTATTCTTTTGCCCAACCTCCCTATTTACAATATGGTATTGTTTCCCCACAAGGAGAATTATTAAAAACTGTTCCCATTGACTTAGCCGTTGGGGTAATGATGCACGATTTTGCTATCACCGAAAATTATACTATTTTTCTTGACCTTCCTCTAACTTTTCGCCCCGAGAGAATGCAAAAAGGAGAACCTCTATTACAGTTTGAAAATTACACCCCGTCTCGTTTTGGGATTGTTCCCCGACAGGGAAATAATGAAAATATACGCTGGTTTGAAAGCAACTCTTGTTATATTTTTCATACCTTAAATGCTTACGAAGAAGGAGATGAAATTGTTTTAATTGCCTGTCGAATGAACGCTACAACTGTATTAGGAGAAGCAAAGGATAAAATTAAAGATTCAGATATTCCTTACCTCCATCAATGGCATTTTAATCTAAAAACAGGGGAAGTAAAAGAGCAAAGTTTATGCGATCTTCCCTCAGAATTTCCCCGTATCAACGAACAATATACAGGAAGAAAAACCCGTTATGGTTATTCAGGGAAAATGGCAGATACGTCTGAACCTAAATTTGACGGCATTATTAAACATGATTTTGACAAAGGAGGCTTTGAAATTCATCATTTTGGACCTAATAGATATGGTGGTGAACCAATTTTTGCCCCTAACTCCAATGAAGAACAAGATGACCAAGGATGGTTACTCACTTTTGTTCATGATGAAGTCTCTAATGTGTCAGAATTAGTGATTATTGATGCTGAAAACTTTACCGCTTCCCCTATGGCAAAAATACAAATTCCTCAGCGAGTTCCCTATGGTTTTCATGGTATGTGGTTAGGGAAATAATCTAATAGTTGCAGTAGAAAAATTATCCCCAAGAATTATTCATTCTTGGGGAAACTTATTATATACCAGCCTTATATAAAAGTGGCTGACGGCTTTTATCGTAATGCTTTTATTGTAAAGTTATGTGTCCTAATCTCAGTATTTCTTAATATTTTTTTTAGATTTATCGTTGATGAATATCTCTCAAATCTCTATTCAATAGGCGAGGTGAGGTTTTCCCCCTGGTCGTCTCTTTGTAAAGTTTTTTATGATCTAAGTAACGAAACTTTATATCTAATCCTTTGAGACGAGTTAAAAAATAATTGTTTATGTATCCTAATCTTGTTGAAGCAACCAAAGAATATTGGCAACAACTGGATAAAATTGAATCCCGTTACCTAGAAGGAGAACTTTCCTTGGAAGAAGTTGATCAAAAAGTTGAAGCCTTAATGAAGAAACTGGGGCGCAAAAGAAAAGAAGCTTTGTTATTTTTAACCGAAAGTTTCTCTCTTTGGGTATCTAGTCATAGAGAACTTTTAATTACCTTAGTTTTTACCCTCATGGTAGTTTATAGTTGGATGCTTACTATGAACCGTTAGGCAATGATGCGACTTATATCAATTAAATAAGATAGCCAACGTAAAAATCTGCCACTTCTCCCTAATAAGTCATCATATTTAGTCTAAAAAGCCAAAAGTTTGCACTTTTGGTTCAAGAAAATAATGATATAATTTAAAAAATCCATTACTACAAAAATACGATGGAACTGGTCAGGCTTAATGCTTTAAGACATAATATATTTCAGTGGATAGATTCTTTAACCGTAGCAAAAAAAATCTCTTTTGGTTATGCTATTGTTCTAGTTATAACAATTTTAGGAGTAGGGACAGGTCTAAATATTGGTGATTTTTACACTCAACAAGCCAGTCAACAACTTGAAGATGCCTTAGAAGAAAATCAAAAAACTCAAAATTTGTTAAATCACTTAATATTGATGCAAACTTATCAATATCGTATGAGAGAAACCATCGATGATCAAGAAAAGTTTGAAAATAATTTGTTCTTATTTAGATATCACCATAAGCACGTTCCTGAAGCTTGGTCAACGTTGAAACAATCCTATAAAAATCCAGAAGTTGAAGAAGGAGAAGAAGAAGTTATTATTTTTAATAATCTCTGGGAAAAATATAATTCACTGCTAGTGGAATATATAGAGCAAACAAACGATTTAGTAGAGATGATTAGAGAAAATAACTGGCAATTTGATGATTCTGAGGAAGTAAAAAAACGATTAAATGATTTAGAATTGAATTTAATTGATGTTAGATTAACCGAGTTCATTGAAGATTTAGAGAAGTTAGTTCAAGTAGTTACAAAAGAATATGAAGAAACCCAAAATCATTTAAGTAATGCCCAAGCAATCCAAACTTATATTATTGTTTTTAGTATTGGTTTATCCATTATAATCGCAACGCTTTTAGCTATACTAATCAGTGAGGGCATTTCTCGTCCGCTACAAACCTTGAAATATTCCATTGATCGCGCTTCAGATATCATTTTTTGGCTAGAATCATGCGGTAAATTTATTTATGTCAATGAAACCGCTTGTCAAGTTTTAGGGTATTCTTCTGAAGAATTATTAAACATAAATTTTGCCGAGATAGACGTAAATTTTTCTAATAGGAATTGGCGAAAATATTGGCGAACCCTTAAATCAAACAGTTCAGTTTCCCTAGAATCTCAATTCCAGAAAAAAAATGGGGACATTTTTTCTGTTGAAATTAAGTTAAATTATTTAACGGTTAATCATCAAGAATATGGTTGTGCTATCGTTCGAGACATTAGCGAACGAAAACAAGCTGAAGAGAAAATCAAAAAATCACAAGCTCTACTACAATTAGTTATTGATAATATTCCTCAATTTATTTTTTGGAAAAATAAAAATTTTGCGTATTTGGGCTGTAATCAACCCTTTGCCAACGCGGCAGGCGTTCATCACCCTGAGGAAATTATTGGCAAAACAGATTATGACTTAGCAGTGGAAAAAGAAGACGCGGATTTTTTCCAAGAATGCGATCGCCAAGTGATGGAAACCAATACCCCACTATTGGGGATTATGGAATCACAATTACAGGCCAATGGCCAACGAAGATGGCTAGAAACCAATAAAATTCCCCTTCATGATTTAACCGGGGAAGTGATCGGTATTGTAGGCACTTACGAAGATATTACCCAAAAAAAGAAAGCTCAAGAAGCCTCTGAACGAATACAAAAGCAAAATAAGGCACTGATTCAAACCAGACGGAAAACCCTCGATTGTAATAATATCCAAACCAGAATTCAAGCAGTAACCAAAATAGGAGCCCAAACCCTAGAAGTTACTAGATGTAGTGTTTGGTTCCATGATAGCGATCGCCATAAAATTGAATGTCTAGACCTTTACGAATCACCCTCAGACTCTCATTCTACAGGTCTAACAATTTCTATAAAAGATTATCCTCGATATTTCCAAGCCTTACAAGAAGAACGGATCGTTGCTGTTGAGGATCCCTGTCATGATCCTCGGACTCAAGAACTATCTGAGTCTTATCTATCACCCTTGAATATTACTGCCATGTTAGATGTCCCCATTTGGCTAGATGGTAAGATGATTGGGGTACTCTGTCATGAACAGATTGGCATTGAGCATCAATGGACAGTGGATGAACAAACTTTTGCTGGATCTTTAGGGGATCTTATTTCCTTAGCCATTGAAGCCGATGAACGACAACGAAGGGAAAAAGCCCTTGAACAAGCCAAAGAAAAGGCAGAAGCAGCGAATCGAGCTAAAAGCCAATTTCTGGCGAATATGAGCCATGAATTACGTACTCCCCTCAACGCTATTCTCGGCTTTAGTCAACTAATGCACCGTGATGCCTCCATTTCAGAAGAACAACGATCCCATTTAGAAATTATTAATCGCAGTGGCGAACATTTACTAGATTTAATTAACGATGTTCTCGAAATTTCTAAAATCGAAGCTGGTCGTAATACCCTTAAAGAAAGTAACTTAGATTTACAGGAATTTCTACAATCCCTGAAAGATTTACTGCAAGTCAAAGCCGAATCCAAAGGCTTGCAATTATTATTTAATATTGCTCCTGATGTTCCCCAATATATTAAAGTGGATCAAGGAAAACTACGCCAAATTCTCCTCAATCTTTTGGGGAATGCCATCAAGTTTACAAAGGTGGGTCATGTTTCTTTAACGGTTACTCCCAAGCCATCAAACCCTGATGATCGTACCGTAAGGTTAACGTTTGAAATCCAAGATACAGGACCGGGTATCAAACCAAAAGAATTAAAATTATTATTTAAAGCCTTTCAACAAACTGAAACAGGACAAAAATTAAAACGAGGAACAGGGTTAGGATTGTATCTTTCCCAAAAATTCGTCCAATTAATGGGAGGTAAAATCAAAGTAAGGAGTACCGTTTCATCTGACTTAGATCCTAATGTATCATCCATAGCCCTTTACAAACCATCGGGAAGCACATTTTATTTTGAACTTCCTGTAACCCTAGCTGACTCGGCCCAAATCATTTCCCACCAAGTCAAAAAGACTGTCATTGGTTTAGCTCCCAACCAACCCACTTATCGTATTCTCGTTGTGGACGATCGCTTTGAAAACCGTCAATTATTAATAAAACTATTGGAACCCATTGGTTTTGAGGTACGAGAAGCAGAAAATGGACAAAAAGCTGTAGAAATCTGGCAAACTTGGCAACCTAACTTGGTTTGGATGGATATGCGAATGCCCATCATGGATGGTTATCAAGCAACCCGTAAAATTAAAGCCTCTGCTCGAGGTCAGGCCACAGCCATTATTGCCTTAACGGCCAGTGTGTTTGAAGAGCATCGTTCCCTTATTTTATCGGCAGGATGTGATGACTTCATCCGTAAACCCTTTCAAGAAGCAGAAATTTTTGAGACCATGGCCAAACATTTAGGAGTGTGCTATCGCTATCAAGAAATCCCAGAAGAAACTCAATCAGCAACCGTAGATCATCAATGTTTAGGGCAATCTTTAGCACAGATGCCTCCTGAATGGGTCAGAGAACTGCAAGAAGTGGCAGACAAGGGCTTAGATGAGCAAATTATCCAACTCCTATCCCAAAGTGAAACCCTGGATCTTTCCCTGAAACAAGCCTTACAATCTTGGGCTAATAACTTTGAGTTTGACAAAATTCTTAATTTAATTCAAGGAAACTTATCATAAACTTTCGTGATTTAACTCACTTATTACGTTTTCTGAACTTGGCATAATAGAGTTATACAAGCATCTTGCCTTCTTAAACTTCATGCTAGTTGGGTAGGAAGCAGGGGTTGAAAGGCACTTTTGCTGGAGGCTCAAGGCGTGACTATCAAGTAAAATTGTTAGTAATGAGTCTTAATTTAAGTGAAATAATCTTTTTCCCTTTATGCCTTCTGTCTCTAATGATTAGTTACGTTTGTTTTAATGGAAGATGTGAGTTCAATTTATTAAACGTATGGCTGCTTTTAATATCTAATTAGTTATGTGTAAGGGTAATTTGCTGATTATTGATGATACCCCTGATAATTTAAGGGTTTTATCGCAAATGTTAACAGAACAAGGTTATATTGTGCGTAAAGCACTTAATGGGGCGAGGGCATTGGCATCTATTCAAAACGAACTTCCTGATCTCATTTTACTCGATATTAATATGCCGGATCTCAATGGTTATGAGGTGTGCCAACGGTTGAAAAGCTCTGGAAAAACCGAGAAAATTCCTGTTATTTTTATTAGTGCTTTAGACGAAGTAATCGATAAAATTACAGCTTTTAAAGTAGGCGGAGTTGACTATATTAACAAACCTTTTCAGCTAGAAGAGGTTTTAATTCGAGTTGAAAATCACCTGAAATTGTATCAACTCCACCATCAACTTGAACAACACAATCAACAATTACGTCAGGAAATTGAACAACGTAAAAAAATTGAACAAGAATTACGATTCTCTAAATTAGCCCTAAAAAAAGCCAATGAGAAATTAAATACCCTTAGCATCATCGATAGTATGACAGGTATTCCCAATCGTCGTCGTTTTGACGAATATTTACTCCAAGAATGGAAGCGACTCGCCAGAGACAACCAACCTTTATCATTAATTTTATGTGATATTGACTTCTTTAAAAATTATAACGATACCTATGGCCATATTGCTGGAGATAACTGTCTAAACAAGGTGGCCCAAGCTCTTAAAACTGTAGTTAATCGTTCAAGTGATTTAGTGGCTCGTTTTGGGGGCGAAGAATTTGCAATTATTTTACCGGATACCAATGAAAAAGGAGTCAAAGCAATCGCTAAAAATGTTAACATCGCCATTCAAAACCTGAAGATCCCTCATGCTCAATCGAATGTTAGCAACTATGTTACCATTAGCGTGGGGGGATCCACCCAAATTCCTGAACATAAACAAACGCCTCAAAATCTGATTCATCAAGCCGATATGGCTCTTTATCTGGCTAAACAACAAGGGCGAAATTGCTTTGCCACTCAGAACATTGGTAACATTGAAAAAAGTGTATAGATTGCTATTAATTACCGATATCTTCATTCCATAATCGAGGGTTATTTTCAATAAATTGTCTCATTAACGCTTTACATTCTGTTAAGTCCCAATCAATGACTTCAACCCCATGAGATTCCATGAAGGATCTGGCCCCTGTAAAGGTTGTTGATTCTCCTGCAATCACCTTTTTTATCTTGAATTGAACCACAGCACCAGCACATAGATAACAAGGCATTAAAGTTGAATAAAGCACCGTATCGTGATAATTCCCAATTCGTCCAGCATTGCGTAAACAGTCAATTTCTGCGTGGGTAATGGGATCATGGTTTTGGACTCTTTTATTATGTCCTCTGCCAATAATCGTATTATTTCTGACTAATACCGAACCGATGGGAATTCCCCCTGCTTTTAACCCTTGTTTAGCTTCAGCGATCGCTGCTTCCATAAACTGATCCATAGTCGCAAGTTTCCCAACAAATTAATGATTCAATAAAGATAAACGAGAGAGTAAGTTATTCCTTAACGCTTCAAAATAGAGGGATAAAGGAAACTGATAATATTCTAGAACTAACCACAGTAAACAACTAAGATGAGAGATAAAAGTTAACCCAACCCAAAACCAACGAAACCAGGCCAACGGAGTATCAGGTAACACAGGAAAAATATAGACTCCTGCTGCTACGATTAATGTTGGTAAGATAACAAAACCTAAAGCCAAGAAACGATAACCCCATTCAAGGGTTTTAACAGAACGAATATTTTGCCAACGTTTTCCCGTCCAATACCAAGTTAAAGGGAGTTGACTATCAACAATGGTAATAGCTTGCTTATCAAGATTAGCCGTAAAAATATGACAACAAAAATTGCAAGAAAACGCTTCCATCAAGGGTAAAGTTGCAATTTCTCCATGATGACAGACAGGACAGTAATAGGCACTATAATAGTTTAATACAGTTGATGATGGGCTAGACTCTAACATAGAAACAAACTTAAGCAAGATCAGGGGGAATATTTTTACTATTGGGAGAAGTTAATTTCAAACGACGTAATTGTTGCTGAATAATATTTTGCAGTTTAGCACGGGAAATTTCAGCTTGCTGCTCTTTGTTTCTAGGTAGTTCTCGAAAGATAATACTATCAATGGACTCTACAGAAAACAATTGGAACAATAAATGAGTCACAGGAACAGATATAATCCTTATTTCAGGATTAATAACACCCTGAAATGTTTCAGCATCTTTTTTCGTTGCAAAAGCGTAAATAACCCGTTTTTCTTCCTTGGGGTTTTTGCGATTGCTCAATGTCGTGACCAACCAAGAGCGGTTTTTACCGTGTAAGACATAATATTGCTGATGTTGAAGCTGACTCGCAAAAAACTTGAGGGTTGGAGCCACTGCTTTTTCCATCACAGGGATAGGTACCCCGTGCTGAGGTGCTTCATTAATAAGAATTTCTAATTGTTCGTCTAAATACATCGCAATTTCCCAAATTGTAAGGGTTAATCTTCAGCAAGTGAAAGAACCTATTATGATTCCGCATTACCCTTAGAGACATTGTCAGCGATCGCTTTGAGAATAAAATTAACCATGTCTGGAAGTTTAACCAATTCCTGAGCTAAGGTTATTTGTTCTTCAGGGCTTAGATTCTCAATCAGTTTGAGAATATCAATGATACTTGATTTTGATGGTAGCGTATCTTCAGTTCCATCTTTCCCTGAGGCCAGGTTTTCTTCATCATAAGCTAGATCAGGTTCTACTTTTTGGGGATCGCCTTGGATAAGGGTTTCAAATAAGGAAGAACCCATTTGATTGGACTCAGATGGCATTAAACCACTGTCCTCAAAGGTTTCGTGATCATCACTCAATTCAGACAGTAAAGAAACCAAGGGTTCTGAGGGATTATCAGAATTATTTAATAAGGGTTGGGGCAAGTTAAGAGCTTCTTCCCAGGGAAGTTTTGCCTTAGTTTCTGGATGGGTTTGTTGATCAAGATTGACTTTACGACAAGCCATTTTCGGGGGAAGTCCCCGTAAATGCCAACGATACATCTGGGCTAAGTTATCTTCATTTCCTTGCCATTGTAAAGCAATGATATCCCTAACCTCTAGGGGAATCAACGCCCTTAATTCTGAGAGAGACTTATGAGTCCATTGATCTTCTTCTACGGTTAGTTGGCGATAATCTTCATCCGTAGCTTTTTCTCCCTTTTCAATTAAACGAACCATGACAGATTGTTGTGATGGGGGAATAGTTGTTGAGGGAGGTTGCTTGGTTTTTTCCGTGCCTAAAGCCTCACTAATACAGCGTTTTAGGGCTGATTTAGTGGGTTTATTTTGTTCAGGGGAGATCCATTCTAAGGAAACTGTTTCAAAACTTTTAATTAATTTAAGGGCGATACGATACAGTTTAATTAATCTTTCTTCGGTGACTGGGGTTAAGCCATTGACTTGATTAAACACTAAATCACTATCTCCTTTGATAGCTAGAGTATTGAACCCTAATTTTTGTGCTTTTTTTAAGCCAAGAATCAAGGCTGCATACTCGGCTTCGTCTTTATCGTCAACAGACAGTAATTGACTTACGGTATATCGTCGCCCATTAGGCGTTAAGAGGATAGCAGCAGCTGCCCCTTGCCCCCAATCACCTCGAAATTCCCCAGCAAACAGTATGATTGGTATATCTTTAGCAATAATCGGTTTTTGGGGATTAGTCGACATTGTGAATTTATAATAATGTAGTTAACTTAGTATCCATATTGATCCACTTGAGGCGGTTGAATTCCATAATTAGGTTGAGGTTGAGCTTGGGGTTGATTGTTTCGAGTCGAAGCATTCGGATTTCTATTACCATAACCATTAGGAAATTGAGGAGACGGGGGATAAGCAGGGATTGGGGCTGGCGATCGCCCATTACCATAGGGTTGACGATAGGGTTGAGGAGGGGAATAGGTATAGGGGTTATTAAAAGGTTGATTAGAGGGATTGGTTTGAGAAGGATAAGGATTGCTTCTCGGTGACGTTACAGAAGAGGGATTGGTTGGCCTTATTGGTTTAACTGAAGAAGGAAGCGGTTGGTTATTATTTTGGGGGGATACATTGGATGGAGACTCTTGAGAAAAGACATTGTCTATGGCATTTCCTAGAGGAGTGTCCTGAGGGATTGGGGGACGATCGAGTTCACTATCGGGTAGTTTAATCGGTTTACGGGAATCCTTAGAAGGAGTCAGAGGAGGGAATAAGCCCCCCAAATTCTTCACATTAGGCATCAGGGGTTCAAACTTAACGGAAGGACTCGGTTGGTTCAAATCTGCGTTATCCTTATCCAAAGAAGGAAACGGTACAGGAGCATTTTGGTTAGTTTTCAGGGTTGGGTTCTTGCCTTGGGGAGAGGATAAGGGTCGATCTAAGGAGTTTGGGGTAATTGGGGTAGATGGGACAGGAAATCCTTGTGAGTTAAGACGAGTGGCTTCTAAATCTTGTACAGTTACTCCAATATCAACACTATTTCCCACTTCTGCTTCAAATTCTCCTCCATTTACGGGAGAAGGGGCTTGATTACTCCCTACCCATTCAGGATGACGAGAATATTGCCAGAGAGCGAAGGTAACCAGTGCTATAATTCCAATCGATCCCCAAATTTTCGCATTAGCGAGAGGTTTGAGTCCTGCAACAAAGTAACGGAAGGATGAGTTGGAGGGTTTCGGATGAGTCATGGCCAGAAGATGATTGTGTCTTTCCTCATTTAGTCTATCTCAGATTCTGGAAGTGTCACTGATGAAGTCTGACTAACTATCTTTTCATTTTTGGTCAAGTTAATACTGATAGCTCTATCCAAGACAGTGTAAACTTAAAAAACGAGGCTTTTAGTTAGCTTAACCCGACGGGAAGCCCTGCGCAGTAGCGTGTTTCAACGTCAGGAGTAAGTCTCTAATGACTTTGAGCTAGACAAACCCAGTGAAACCAGAATCCCACAGGCCGATTGCTGTGGGACTATTAATGTGATGTTAACTTTGAGGATAGGTCATGGAACTAGAATTTCCTGAAGATTTAAGATATTTGGATAGTCATGAGTACGTTCGTTTAGACGGAGAAATTGCAACTATTGGCATTAGTGCTTATGCAATTGAACAGTTAGGGGATCTTGTCTTTCTAGAATTGCCTGAGGTGGGAGACTCCCTAGAAAGGGGAACTAGCTTTGGTGCTGTTGAATCTGTTAAAGCAGCAGAAGACCTTTACCCCCCCGTATCAGGAACAGTAGTTGATCGCAACGAACAAATGATCGAAACCCCAGAAGTTATTGCCGATGATCCCTATGGAGATGGATGGTTACTCAAAGTTCGGGTTGAAGATCCTGATGATGAATTAGAAGATACCCTGTCCGCTCAAGATTATCGTGCTATGCTCGAAGGGGAAGAGGGAATCTGAGACAAACACGGTTTATCTGTCCACCTTGCTGCTGTTGTTTCAGGGATTAGCCTATTAATCACTCTTTACTTAATTAAAATGGGTGCTTTGAAATGACAGCAGCATTAGCTGCCAGTAACTACGTGACAGGGGTTGCTGTGACCATTAAGTAAAGTACAACAGCTAAAAACAGAACACAGAGTTTAACAATTAAGTAGGTAATACTATCAGGATATAGGAATGTATTAATCATAATTTCTCTCCCGTGGGAAATAGTCTTTACTTAGTCATCTCCCTAATCTCATTGTCTCCTAAACTTAAGATTTTGTTGCATAAATTCAGTAAAAATTTACAATATGGTAGTCGAGTTACTTAAATTTAAGGTTTCTCCTGAATCTAGGAATATATTTATTCAGTTAGATCATGAAATTTGGACACCCGCTTTAGAACAATGTTCTGGTTTTTTAGGTAAAGAAGTTTGGATATCGCCTAATAGTCCTCAAGAAATTACTTTGGTCATTCGTTGGGAAACCCGTCAACAATGGAAAAGGATTCCTCAAGAAATTTTAGAGGAAACAGAACAAAAATTTGCTCAACAGATGAAAAATCATTGTTATGAAATGATTGAAGCTAGAGAATATCAAATCAGAAAATTTTCAACTTCTTAAAACTTATATCTTGCACCAACCAATTTTAGAGTTAGACAGGGTGTAGGGTGTGGGGTGTGGGGTGTGGGGTGTGGGCGTAAAAATAGAGGAGAAAGTGAGTAGTAGCGATTGTAGCAGTTCCTATCCCTCTTCCCACACTCCCCCTTCCCCAAACCCCTCAAAATTTGGTAGCCTAATCTAATACTTAGGGAATGGATATAGAAGCGTGGATATTATTATTGGTCGCGGTAAAACAGCCCGACGAGCTTACGGTATAGACGAAATCGCACTGGTTCCTGGGGTGCGTACCTTGGATCCTAGTTTAGCCAATACCAGTTGGACTATTGGGGGGATCGAACGCACAATTCCAATTTTAGCGAGTGCTATGGATGGAGTTGTGGATGTTAAAATGGCCGGGTTATTATCGGAATTAGGAGCGATCGGGGTTCTTAATTTAGAAGGGATTCAAACCCGTTATGACGATCCCAATCCTATTCTCGATCGCATTGCATCTGTCGGCAAATCAGAGTTTGTGGGGTTAATGCAGGAACTCTATGCTAAACCCATTCAACCAGAATTAATTAAACAGCGCATCACAGAAATTAAAGCTAATGGTGGTATTGCTGCGGTGAGTTTAACCCCAGCAGGAGCCTCTAAATACGGTAACATTGTGGCAGAAGCAGGAGCCGATTTATTATTTGTGCAAGCTACGGTGGTGTCCACCGCTCATTTATCCCCAGAATCAATTTTGCCTCTAGATTTACAGGGATTTTGCCAAGAAATGCCGATGCCTGTCATTTTTGGCAACTGCGTCACCTATGAAGTGGCCTTAAACTTGATGAAAGCAGGAGCAGCAGCGGTTTTAGTGGGGATCGGTCCGGGGGCTGCTTGTACCTCCCGTGGCGTATTGGGGGTTGGGGTTCCTCAACCAACGGCGATCGCAGATTGTGCAGCAGCGCGAGATGATTATCAACAGGAAACAGGCCGTTATGTCCCTGTGGTAGCTGATGGTGGGATTGTTACCGGTGGAGATATTTGTAAATGTATCGCCTGTGGTGCTGATGCAGTGATGATTGGTTCCCCGATTGCTCGTGCAGCAGAAGCCCCTGGACGGGGTTATCATTGGGGTATGGCCACTCCGTCTCCTGTGTTACCCCGAGGAACTCGTATTAATGTGGGAACCACAGGAACCATTGAGCAGATTCTCACTGGCCCGGCTAAATTGGACGATGGCACTCATAATTTATTGGGGGCTCTCAAAACCAGTATGGGAACGTTAGGGGCTAAGGATCTCAAGGAAATGCAGCAGGTAGAGGTTATCATTGCGCCTTCACTGTTAACGGAAGGAAAAGTTTATCAAAAAGCTCAACAGTTGGGTATGGGGAAATAAGTATGCTCACATTTTGAACTTTTGATGAAACTAGCTAGTGAGGATAGGCAATAGGCAATAGGCACCAGGGTTTTATTTTCCCACCTCCGAGCCTTCTGCCTTTCAACTCCTGCCTCATTCAATTAAAAGAGGTAATATTTTGCAATATTCTATTCAAGAACATTATCAGAGCTTGGCCAAACAATATGATGATTTTTGGGGAACTTCTTCAGATTTTATTGAATTTTTAACTAAAAAAATTATTGAATATTTAAAATTAAATACGACAGATATTTTAGTGGATCTTGGCTGTGGAACAGGTATTTATAGTAAAGCAATTATCTCACAAATTAAATTAGAAAATAAAATAATTTGTGTTGATCCTTCTGATAAGATGCTCGAAAAAATACCAACAAATAGTTATTATGAAACGGTGGTTGAAGATGCTACAATGTTTTCTCATAAATCTGGAAAATATGATAAAATTTTAATTAAGGAAATGATCCATCATATCGATGATAAAGAGAAACTTTTACAAGGATTATTTAGTCGATTAAATGAACAAGGAATTCTCTTAATAATTTTACTACCTCCTACCATTGAATACCCTTTATTTGAAAAAGCGTTATCAGTTTATGAGTCGGTTCAACCTCATTATAATGCTTTAGTTAATCTTTGTGAAAATATTGGTTTTAAAACAACAGTAAACTTTATTGAGTATCCTGTTTCTATTCCTAAAGAAAAATATTTTAACATGGTTAAAAATAGATATATGTCCTTATTATCGAGATTTAATGATGAAGAAATTAACCAAGGATTACAAGAAATGAAAGAAAAATATACTAATTTATCTAATTTAGAATTTTGTGATCGTTTTGTTTTTCTATCGGCTAAAAAATAAACTTATGTTAACTCCTTATCAACAAGCGATCGCTAATCTCTATAATCAACGCAGCACCACTTACGATCAAGGTGATTTTCATCCGAAACTGGTTGATTTATTACTGAAATATCTTGCAATTGAACCGAGGCAAACCGTATTAGATCTTGCCACAGGAACGGGTTTAGTTGCCATTGAAGCTGCTAAAAAAGTCAGCAATGAGGGTCATGTCATAGGAGTTGATATGGCTAATCTTATGTTAGCTGAAGCTCAGAAAAAAGTAAAAAACTTAAACTTAAATAATATTGAATTTTTGTTGGCAGACATAGAAAATATAGATTTACATGAAAGCAAGTTCGATAGGATTACTTGTTGTGCTGCAATGGTTATCTTTAATGATATTTATACTGTTTTGGCTCGTTGTCATTCTTGGTTAAAATCTAAGGGAAAATTAGGGTTTAATTATTGGTCAGAAACTTCTTTTATTGAAGGATATCTTCTTAGTAAAATTGCTGCAAAATATAACATTAATTTTCCTCATTGGCAGCAAAAAATAGGAACAGAAGAAAATTGTATTAATCTTTTAAAAACAATTGGATTTAGAAACATAGAAACTTATCGAGATCAATTGGGTCATTATGTTGATTTAGAAACGGTTAAAAATAAATGGAAAATGATGATTAACTTTCCTGTTGCTAATGACAATCTTTTCCCCTTTCAAACCCTTTCAAAAGAACAATTACGCGCTGCAAAACAGGATTATTATCAAGAATTAGAAACAATAGTAACCCCTCAAGGGGTTTGGAACGAAATTATGACAATAACAGTTATTGCTGAAAAATAAAGATACTTTAATCTACTATTTTTTAACTCAAATCATGATTTAATGGAATATTGATGCTTATTTTGCCCTAACCAATGGAAACTACCTGGCAAATTGCCAAAACTTACGAAGACATCTTATATCATAAAGGGGATGGAATAGCCAAAATTACCATTAACCGTCCCCACAAACGAAACGCCTTTCGTCCCAAAACTGTATTTGAATTATATGATGCTTTTTGCGATGCGAGAGAAGATAGTACCATTGGAGTGATTTTGCTCACTGGGGCCGGACCCCATACCGACGGAAAATACGCATTTTGTTCCGGTGGAGATCAAAGTGTGCGAGGCCAAGCTGGTTATTTAGATGATGCGGGGGTTCCTCGTTTAAACGTGCTAGACTTACAACGATTGATACGATCGCTCCCTAAAGTAGTCATTGCCTTAGTTGCCGGTTATGCCATCGGTGGCGGTCATGTTTTACACTTAATTTGTGACCTTACCATCGCTGCGGATAATGCTATTTTTGGGCAAACTGGTCCAAAAGTTGGTAGTTTTGATGGTGGGTTTGGGGCGAGTTATTTAGCCCGTATTGTGGGACAAAAGAAAGCTAGAGAAATATGGTTTCTTTGTCGTCAGTATAACGCGCAACAGGCTTTAGAAATGGGTTTAGTCAATTGTATTGTTCCTGTAGCACAATTAGAAAGAGAAGGAATTCAATGGGCAAAAGAAATTTTAACTAAGAGTCCTATCGCCATTCGTTGTCTGAAAGCGGCTTTTAATGCAGACTGCGATGGACAAGCGGGGTTACAAGAGTTAGCAGGAAATGCTACCTTACTGTACTATATGACAGAAGAAGGAGCAGAAGGAAAACAAGCCTTTTTAGAGAAGCGTCCCCCTAATTTTCGGCAATATCCTTGGCTACCTTAAGATGATATCATGGTAGACAGTACAGTCAACCACATCTTTTAGGTGTAAGCCTAATACTTCTACAATGCTAACGGCATTATCAATTTCCACAGCTTTGCCGCGAAAAAATCGCTCAATCGTACTACGAGACACTTGAAAGTTGAGCCTTTCTTCAATGTCTTCATAGGTAATACGTTTACCACTCCCTTGTTTTTGGGCTTCTCTTAGTTTTCGTTTTCCAGTCTCTGTGACTGCAATACTTTTTCGGGACTTATATGCTGCTGCCATAGGGATTAATATTGACACTATATGGCTAGTATTCCCGTTTATTTTGTTAATATTTTCATGACTTAAACTGGAATTAAGAGGGAATAAAATATGATAATATCACTTACCAGTTATCAGCTATTAAACATTAAGAAAGTGGAATTTATTAAGTAGTATTACCATCTTAATTCTACTCACTCCTAAAACCAGAATTTTTTTCCTATCAGTTTAGATTATTAATGGTCACTCAAGATTCTTTAGAACTTACCCAAAACTTATTACAGCAACTCCTGGACGGTCAATCTCTTTCCCAGACGCAAGCGAGTCAACTAATGCAAGGGTGGTTAGATGAAACCATTCCTCCTGTGTTATCCGGGGCTATTTTAGTGACCCTTCAAGCTAAAGGGGTTTCAGCCGATGAACTAGCAGGAATGGCCCAGATATTGCAACAACAGTCTGTGCAAGAAACCCCTATTTCCCATCATCTTCCTGTTATCGATACCTGTGGAACCGGAGGGGATGGGGCCTCGACGTTTAATATTTCCACTGCGGTAGCTTTTGTGGTAGCGGCTGCTGGAGTTAAAGTAGCTAAACACGGGAACCGTTCTGCCTCCAGTAAAGTTGGCTCCGCTGACGTTTTAGAATATTTAGGGGTGAAACTGACAGCTACTCCCCAAAAGGTAGCTGAAGCGTTGGAAACGGTGGGTATAACCTTCTTATTTGCCCCAGGTTGGCACCCTGCGATGAAGCACGTTGCACCCCTACGAAAAACCTTGAAGGTGCGGACTATTTTTAACTTATTAGGGCCGTTGGTGAACCCATTACGTCCAACGGGTCAAATTATTGGGGTTTATCATCCTCAGTTTATTGTTCCTATGGCCCAAGCGTTAAATCAATTAGGGATTTGTCAAGGAATGGTATTACATGGTCGAGAAACCCTCGACGAAGCAGGGTTAGGAGACATTACAGATGTGGCTTTTTTGAAGAAGGGTGAGGTGAGTGTAGGGGAAATTAACCCACAAGCATTAGGGTTAACCTCTGCTGAGTTAACAGCATTAAAAGGAGGAAATGTGCAAGAAAATGCCACTATTTTGACAGATGTTTTACAGGGAAAAGGAACCCAAGCACAGCAAGATGCAGTGGTTTTAAATTCTGCATTGGGGTTACAAGTGGGGGATATTGTTCCTTGGCAAGATCATCAAAAAGCCGTAGAAACGGCAAAAGATATTCTTAAAAGTGGGGCTGCTTGGGATAAGTTAACCCGTTTAGTAGAATTTTTGAATGATTAAGCTCAAAATTATTTCTCTAACTTATTTAGCAAACTTCTCAATTTTTCTTCTACAGATTCATGGGTATATTCATCATCAGGATGAGGAAGTTGTCCTGGAGATTGAAAATAAGGACGCTCATCATACATCTGTCCCCATTTAAAATCCACTTGTCTAACTAATTCATACAGTAATTCAGAGGTATTAATAATCTCATCTAGCATTTGTTGTAAAGCCTGTAAAGGATAGTCTAGATTTTGACTAACTTCTGCTTCATTAGTGCTTACCCAGGTTTGTAAAACTGCTTGTAATGCTCCAGATGAATCTTGTAAATTAAGTGCAATAAATGTATTAATTTCTGTCGTAGCTTGTACTAATTTTGGCACAGGGGATTCCCCTTTTAAAAAGTCTCCTCCTTCTCTACCAATGGCTTCGGCTAAAGAAAATTTACGTCCTGCTAAAATTTCTTTTTGAATTGCTTTATTTTTGGCGCGTTCTTGCTTGTCTTCCATAGTTGCCCTAATTATTAACAGCTACTACTTTAAAATAACAAGATTTAGAAATTAATGCTCAAGGAAAGTTAAGTTTCATTGAACTTTCGTTAAATTGTCTTTGACCATAGCCTATGATTGATCATTAGGAAATAAGGTGCTTTCATATCAGTTAAAGGAGACTGATTATATGCCACAACAAGATTGGTTGGTTCAAGATAATGGTGAATGTCTATCATTTCGGTCCCCTCGACAGTGGGACTTATTAACACCAACCACATCCTATCGACTCCATCGGTTTTTGACGGAATTAGACGATATCGTTAACCAAGCAGAGATCTCTCAACAAACAGAAACAGAGTACCTTCCTATCTTGCGTCGTTTGGTCAGAAAGTTACTGCTGAATGTTTACTGGATAAGTCAAGAAATTCCTACTCTTTCCTCACAAACAGCAACAGAGGTTAAATTACTCTATGATGAACCGAGTTATCCTTTAACCTTACAAACTGAGATTATGTTACCAGGAACCAGCACAACCATACATAATCATGGAACCTGGGGAGTGGTTGCTACTTTACAAGGACAACAAAGAAATACCTTTTGGAAACCTGTCCCCACAACAGAATACCCCCAGGATATTGAAAAGGTTGGCCAGCAAGTTTTTCAAAGAGGGGATATTATTAGTTTCACAACAGATGCCATTCATTGTGTTGAAGCGATAGGTAATGAACCGACTGTGACTTTGAATCTTTATGGGGATACGAATGGCTCAAAACGGTTTAAGTTTGACCCTGAAACTCACAAAGCTCATCACTTCTAAGTTAGGTGTGTTGTTTGACTTGTGAGAAGAATTACCTAGTTGGGAGATTTCTCCGTGGTTAGGTTATTCAGTCTATCAATAACTAAGGGAATGGCTACGATACTGAGTTTTAAAGCCCAAGGAGCAAAAATCAGGGTCAGTAAAGAAGATAGCACAGCGACACATCCCATAGATACTTTGACCACGTCCTCTTTTAAGTTAAGACTCAAAAAAGCTGACACTGAAGCAATTGCTAAAGTGATTAAAGAAATGATAAGCATTGTTATGTTGCAACCTCATGTTGAGTGACGGTTTGAGCGTTCCTTCGGCTGTATGTTGAAAGCCTACTTCCGTCTCTTCACTGTGTTTTTTCCTAACAATGTAGAGATGAACGACAAAGCTATTTGCATTTCTTAATAATACATAATTTTTAACATCACTGTCAACCCCTAGGTAAAATTATTAAAGTCACATCAGATTTCAGTAATCAATCCCTTGACCTAAAACGCTCACGGGGTGATAACCAGCATCAAGTCGAGATAGGGTGTAGGGTGTAGGGTGTAGGGTGTGGGCTCTCGGTAAAAATTAGAAGATAATCCGCTCATTTTCTACCAACTCCCATCCTCAGTAGATCACAAACATCCTAACTAAGACAGTGGGGGAACAGGGAGACGAGCGACCCCGGCGAATCGAATTCGCCTTGGGAACGCGCGAGTAAGGAGCAAGGGAGAAAGAAAATGGGGTAAAACACAGGCAATAATGAGAAGACATAATATAACTATGTTCGCATGGTCTAAATTGTCTTTATTTGCTTTAAAAAGCTTTTAAATAATCTCCCCTGCCCCCTGCTCCGAAACTCCCTTGCAGCCCAGACAAGGGAGCAGAGGGAGACTATGACTTCCCACACTTCCCACACTTCCCACACTTCCCACACTTCCCACACTTCCCACACTTCCCACACTTCCCACCCTTCCCAGACTCCCCACACCCCATACCCTGTCTTCACTTTAACCTCCTTGTCACCCCATCAGCCTAAAACGTCATCTGCGGCTTAGGTATCTCAAAAGAGGGCAAGGTCTCTTTTTCTATGCTATAGGGTATTTGTCTAGCTGGTAGACCTTGCATCCACAAAGCCATAATGAGTAAAGCGACGGTCATCAAGACTTCCCAAAAGAAAACGGGTCGAGATGGAGTTGATACTTTATTAGCAGAAGATGAACGAATTATTTTCCGAGACATTTCTCGAAGACTTATTTTTTCAGGAGTCCATGAAGCAATATTGTTTTGCGTTAGGGAACTTTTTTTTACAGTAATAATTCTCGTTTTTTCGTCTGTTTTTGATCCACTAGAATAGTCAGAATACTTTTCTTGCTGTTGAGATTTAGAAACAGGCGAGTGGTTTAAATTAGGGTTAGCTGGTCCGTGATTCATTGGTTTTATTCCTCGTCAATGGCAACCTGAGACAGCAATAACCATACGTTCACGGCTTACGATGGCAATCTCTGCTATCTCCCAGACACATCAGTAATTATTTTGAATGTTTCAATCTCACACCTTAATGGAGATAATTTCTAATGTCTGTAATGTTTATTAATTAAGAGATTTAATATCTACTATACCTAGTATGCCTCATATTTCCAAATAGACAACCCAAGTTTAGGATCTTAAGTAAAATTAGGGAAAGGATCTCAAAAAAAAGATAGATTTATACTCTCACAGAGGTTATCCGTGATTACATTAAACGGTTGCCCCGAAATTCATCTCCTCAACTTTGTTGAGGAGATGAATTTCGGGAGAAAGGTAAATCAATAACATCCAACCTCAGAGATAACCATGTTCCGTTAAGAAAGTTAAATTAATTTCAGCCGAAGGTTGGTCAGATTGTAAGTGTTTTCCCAGCAATTTGGCTACATATTTCCCCAAAATATCCCCTTCAATATTGACCCAATCCCCTGTTTTGAGGTAACAAAGATTGGTTTGACTGTAAGTATGAGGAATTACCGCTACTTTAAACCAAGTTCCCTCCCTATCGCATTCGGCCACAGTCAAACTAATACCATTAACAGCAACACTCCCTTTTGGAATCAGATAGGGTTGAATATAATTCTCCCATTGTTCGGTTCGGGATGGAGGGGTCATAAAGGTCATTTCCCAAGCTTTATCTGTCATTATTGCCCCTTGTAAACAGCCTAACCCATCCACATGACCTGTCACAAAATGACCTCCTAGTTTACCTCCTACTCGTAAAGAAGATTCTAAGTTAACATAACTAGCAGTGGCAATTTTTTGCTTTAGGGTCGTCCGTTGTAGGGTTTCTGGGGAAGCGGTAGCCACAAACCCATCGCTGATAATTTCTTCTACTGTTAAGCAAACCCCATCAACGGCTACACTGTCCCCAAGGGCCAAATCTGATAAAATAGAGGAGGGATAGCTATCGGGAATCGAAAGGGTAAAGCGATCAGATTCGAGGGGACGGATAACGCCAAGTCCTTGAATTAAACCAGTAAACATTAACTAAGCTTTCCTAAAAAATATCTCCCCTATGTTCTAGACAAGAATCTTATCTTTATTTTAGGGGATACTGTGAGTATAGCCCATTGATCGACTGATTTAATTGATTAAAGATAAACTAATCAAGACAACCTCAACGGTCAGTTTACTCAATAACTATAATTGTTTTTTCAGAATATTGGAGAAGATAGGTCAATGATTGAAATGAAAGTAGCAGGAATAGCCTTAGATGCAGTAAACCGTAGTCCTATTGTTTTGTTGAAGGATGGTTCTGAACGTCGGGCTTTACCTATTTATATTGGACAAGATCAAGCAAAATCTATTATTGGGGCAATGGAAAATCAAAAACCGCCTCGCCCTTTAACCCATGATTTAATTGCTAATTTATTTGAAGCTTGGGGAATGTCTTTGGATAAAATTATTATTCATTCTCTACAAGATAATACTTTTTATGCCATTCTTTGTTTGCGTCAAGGCAAAACCAAAAAAGAGATTGATTGTCGTCCTAGTGATGCAATTTCTATCGCTTTACGCACCAATAGTCCTATCTGGGTTATGGAAGAAGTCGTTGCTGATGCGTCTATTCCAGTTGATAGGGAAGCGGATGAAGAAGAACGTCAAGCCTTTCGGGATTTTCTGGAAAAGTTAAGCCCTGAAGAGTTAATTAAACGGGCAAAACTAGAAAAAAATGATGAACAATAAGAATTAAGAATTAGTGCTAATGCGATATCGGCGTTTTGGTAAAACTAATTTGAATTTGTCTATTTTTTCTCTGGGAACCATGCGTTGTCTCGCATCGCCCACTTTATTTAATGATACGTTAGAAACGGCTATTTCTCTTGGTATTAATCATCTCGAAACCGCTAGAGGATACGGCAAAAGTGAAGCTTTTTTAGGTCGTTTTTTACAACAGCAAACGTTAGTTTCTCGAGAAAAAATTTATATTACAACGAAGTTAACGCCTACCCCTGATCCTGAGATAATAAGTCAATGGATTGATGAATCTTTAGAACGCTTACAATTAGATTACATCGATTGTGTGGCCATTCATGGTATCAATACCTGGGAACATCTGGAATGGATAACTCAACCCAATGGCTGTTTTTTGCCCCTAGAACGGGCGTTAGAGGAAGGAAAGATACACCACATCGGTTTTTCAACTCACGGCAGCTTAGAGGTTATTTTAGCAGCTATAGAGACTGATTTATTTGAATTTATTAACCTCCATTATTATTATTTTTTTCAGCGCAATGCTCCTGCGATCTCGTTAGCTGCTCAAAAAAATATGGGGATTTTTATCATTTCTCCTGGGGATAAGGGAGGATTGCTTTACTCTCCTTCGCCTTTACTACAAGACTTATGTGCGCCGTTTTCTCCTTTAGGATTAACTTATCGCTTTCTCTTGGGGGATCAGCGAATTACAACCTTAAGCACTGGAATATCCCATCCTACAGAATTCGACCCAATCTTATCACTTTTTAATCAAGATGAACAGTTAACCCCAGAAGAAAGTCATCAATTAAGTCAATTAGACGAGCATTTAAACACAGTTTTAAAGACAGATAAATGTAGTCAATGTTATCAATGTTTGCCTTGTCCCGAGTCCATTAATATTCCTGAGATTTTGCGCTTAAGAAATTTAGCAGTTGCTTATGATATGAAAGATTATGGACAATATCGTTATGGAATGTTAGAAAATGCAGGACATTGGTTTCCAGGAACCAAAGGACATCGTTGTACAGAATGTGGTGAATGTTTACCCCGTTGTCCTGAAAATTTGCAGATTCCTACCTTATTAAAAGATGCTCATCAGAGATTAAATGGTGCATCTCGAAGACGGTTATGGGAAGGGTGAGGAGTGTGGGAAGTGTGGGGAGTGTGGGGAGTGTGGGGAGTGTGGGGAGTGTAGGGAGACTAGGAAGAAGATTAAAGATTGAAAAATTATTTTTGTGTTGTTGGGGAAAGTGAAAATATATCAACATCAGATTTAGGTTGTTGACTAGAGTTTGGGAAAATTGCATAAAGCAATATGATCATCGTCAACACTAAACCGGCAACGATTTCAAGCTTAACGTATAGAGTAGAAAGACGTAACATACGGTTAATAAACTGATTCATGGTAGGTTCTTAATTCGATTTTTTTTCTTTTCAGACTACTGTTGTGTGAAACGATTAACATTACTGAGTTGTTACAGATGCTTCTTTAATAAAGCGGCCATCTTTTAAATCAAGAATACGACTAACAGCAATACGATCGCCTGGTTTAACGCCAGAAATAACCTGATAAGATTGCCCTTGAATGGCACCTACTTCTACTGGAACTTGTTTAGCCACTAAACTATCTTCAGCCTCTCCAGGTTGAGCCACAAAGACAAATTTTTGACCCCCTAAACTACTCACTGCATTGGTGGGAACTAAAACCCCTGGTTGCGTATCCCAGATAACCCTAGCTCGCACATATTGTCTATCCCGTAGCCTACCGTTGTTACGAAAGGCCATTTTCACAAGAACCGACTGAGCATTTTGATTAACTTGAGATGCAATGTAAGTAATTTCTCCTTGAACCCCTGGACTATCATCGCGGTTGATTAATTCTACAGGGAGTCCTTTACGAAGACGGTTACGGTTTTCGATGGGAATATTAACGTTGAGATAAAAGAGTTGGTTATCGGTAATGGTGGTGATGGCTTCACCAATATTAACATTATCGCCAATTTTTTTCTCATTAAACTCACCAATGACCCCAGTAATAGGAGCTACTAGAAAATTATAGCCCAAGGTCACTGCCGTTGCTCCCAATTGACCTTCAGCTTGATCAATGGCAAACTTACGACTATCCACATTAGCTAAGGCTTGTTTAACCCGTTCTTCTGATGCTTGTAGGTTTTTTTCTTGAGCAAGGAGGGCTTGTTTTTGAGCATCAAAGGTTTTTTTTCTTGATTCTAACTCTGCTTTAGTGACATCGCGGGTACGAGTGGCTTCATCAAGGTCTTGTGTCGAAATGACATCTTCTGACTCAAGAAATTTTGCCCGTTTGTATTCTTCTTCGGCTAAGATTAACTCTGCTTCTACTCTTTGTACCTCAGCTTTTACACTAGCTAAATCAGCCTCAGCAGTTTTCACATCGGCTAAAGCGCGATCGCGTTCTGCTTCTCGCTGACGATGCTCTGCTTTAGCAACTTCCAAGTCAGCCGTAGCCACGTTACGATTACCTCTAGCGGCTACTAAGTCTTGTTGTTCTTGTTGGGGTTCAATTTCGACTAATCTTTGTCCCTGACGAACTAAATCCCCTTCTTTGACTAGAATAGCCTTAATTCTCCCATTGGTACGACTAGGGGCTAATTCAACTCTTTGTCTGGCTTCTAGGGTACCGACATAGGTATTACTGTCAACTAAAGTAGCAGGTTTAAGGGTTTGTAACTTCACTTCAACAGCTTGGGAACCAGTAGCAGCGGGTTCGTTAGAGGCGCAACCTGTTGTTAACAGAGAAACCATTAAAGCGGTTCCTAGCCATTGTTGAGAGAATTGGGCGGGTTTCATTGAACTAATGTCTTTGAGATCATCTAAAATCTAGCAGAAGAAGAGGATTTTGGGTTTGAAGTTTCGTTAACAAGCCATCAGTTATCAGCTATCAGCTATCAGCCTAAAAATTTGTGCATATGATTTAGGTGTCTAAAAGCCTGGGTTTAAATCCCCGACTTGTATAAGTCTTGCTTAATTTTAGGAGGGATCTAAATCCCCTATCTTTAAAAGCTGACGGCTGACTGCTGAGTGCTGATTCCTTTTTTAAGGTTGATAATTTAGGGGTTTTCTGGGGTCTGAATAAGCCACCAAACCACAATCTACCATTCTTTGAGTTAGGGCTGTATAGTTGAGTCTTCCCCCTGTAATTTGGTATTCTGGGCGAGGGTTGGGCAGATGACCAACAGGAGCATTTAAACTGTAATCAAGACTATATTTGAATTGTATCCATTGTCCGTCTTTACGCCATCCGATGCGGGTTCCAAAGTTATCATAAGCTTCCGTATCCACTAAGCGGCCAGGTCGATTACCCGTTTCCACAAAGATAGGAAACTGAACGGTAAAACCAAATCTTCCCCCAGAATACTGTTTCCAGAGATCATCTATTATTTTGAGATCCCAACAAGCAATGTTTTTCACCTCTTCTTGAGGTAGCCAACCTTGTTCTTGACGGTTAACGGATTCTAACATCAAGTTAGTGGTGGTTTCATTGGCTTGTAGCCATTGTTTTTGTTGTAAATTTTGTTGCAGTGGTGTGTAATCCACTCCAGTTTCAGGGGAGAGGAGAGAAGACTGATTTTCGGGTGTTTCTTGTCCTAACACGGAAAGGGCTGAAACGCCACTAAACACTAAAGTCCACAGAAGTTGATTAAAGGGCTTTGTTACTTTTAGCATGGATGATTACACAATTATCAATATTTGTTTATTTTTTTGTCGTCTCTAGTTTAATTCTAACTTGGAAGTTTAAGCACGAAACCAAGACAACGGGTAAGCATTCAGCTATCAGCCGTCAGCTATCAGCGAAAAACTATGAATCCCTAACATCGAAAGTGACTCTCGTTTAAACGAATGCTTACCTCAACCTCGCCAACAGAATGGGCGGTGACCGCTTTCATCTCTTAGCTAAACGCCGAACGCTGACGGCTGAATACTTACGACAACGGAGAGATAATCGCACTTAGAATAACATAAACTCTCAAAAAAAAATTTTAAACAAGTTAAGAAAATCTATAATCTTGTCAGTTAAACATTGAGAATTAATAGAATTTAGATACTGTATTTTCTTTGCTCAATAAGTAAGCTATAAAAGAGAGAAAAATGATATCCCAATTAGCTGCCAATAAATCTGTTAATTATCTTAAAAAAATTGGCATTATCATCATCATTATTAGTTCTCTTGGTTCTCATGTTGTTCATAATACACCCCTAAATAGTCCGATTTTCCCCCATCTATTTGCACGGTTCACTACTTTAATGGGAATGAGTGACCATTGGCGAATGTTTTCTGTCGTAGATCGCTTTAGCTGGAGACTAGAAATTGTGGCTATTGATGAAAATAGAAAAACACAAACTTTGCCTATTTTTGTGGAAGAAGAAAAAGGCTTGTTTGAAAAACAGTTTATTGATTTTAGACAAGGAAAGTTACATCAAAATTTATTTATTTACCCTGATGCTCGTTATCATTATAGTGATTATTTGTGTCGAACTTATCAACCTGAAGCAAACTCTATTAAAGCTATTCGCTATGATTTGTTTTGGCAACAAATTTTGCCTCCTGAACAAGCATCTATTAGGAAACAATATTTAACAGAAGAATTTAGTGATTTAGGAAAATTAGGAGAGTATCCATGCAAAAATTGATTAAAAATACGACAACAAGATTATCTAATTTTTGGTTTGCTAAAAAGTCAACCTTGAGTTTGAGCGTATTTCGGATTATTTTTGGGGTATTTATTCTCAACATTTTATTACTGAGTTCTTTTCACTGGAATGAATATTATGGGGTGAATGGAATTATTTCCTTAGACCGATTTATTAATGCTAGAGGGGGTTGGTTTTTAGCTTCTTTTAAATCCATTTTTGCTCTATGTGATCATCCTCAATTTATATGGGTCATTTATGGGCTTGGTTTAGTAACAACGTTATGTTTTATTGTTGGTTTAGGCACAAGAATTGTTACAATTCTTCTCTACATTTTTTGGTTATCTTTATGTAATCGTAATTCTGCTCTTATTGACAGTAAAGATATTGTTATTCAAATGCTGTTATTTTATAGTTGTTTTGCTCCTTTGGGAAATCGCTTATCTATTGATAATATTTTCCGTGCTAAATTACTTCGTAAACGTCGTAATATCGTCAATTATATTCCTCCGAAACAGTCCGTCTGGAGTTTAAGATTGCTACAAATTTCTATTGCTTTGATTTATCCTTTTTCTGCTATGGATAAACTGTATAGTGATATTGCTTGGCGCGAAGGAAGTATTATGTATTATATTTCCTTATATGATGCTTGGTTTCGTTTTACTGATGTTGAATTATTTCACAATTATTTTTTGAGTATTATTACAACCTATAGTGCCTTAACTCTTGAGTTTTTGTTTCCTATTTTGGTTTGGTTTAAACGGACAAAATATTGGATATTAACTATGATGGCATTCTTTCATATTTCTATTGCTATAGTCATGAATGAATTTGTCTTACAATTTAGTTTAGTTATGTTAGTTTCTTATAGTTTATTTTTGGACTCTGGAACTATCAAGAAAATAGTGCAGAAGTTCCAAAAACAATATAATCGTGTTAGCCAAAAATTAGTTATAGAGAATCAAATCAATTCATAAAAAATAAGGAGATAAGTCATGAGAATTGAACAGGATAGTATGGGCAAAATTGAAGTGCCATCAGACGCATATTGGGGCGCACAAACACAGCGATCACTCCATTATTTTGCCATTGGTCATGATACCATGCCCAGAGAAATGATTCGGGCGATCGGTATCCTTAAAAAAGCGACAGCTATGGTTAATAAAGACTTAGGAAAATTAGATGCAAAAAAAGCAGAATTAATCATACAAGCAGGAGATGAAGTCATATCAGGAAAACTAGACGATCACTTTCCTTTAAAAATTTGGCAAACAGGAAGCGGTACCCAAACTAACATGAATGCTAACGAAGTGATTGCTAACCGTGCTATTGAACTAGCAGGAGGAATATTAGGCAGTAAAGATCCCATTCATCCCAACGATCATGTTAATATGTCCCAATCTTCTAATGATACCTTTCCCACTGCCATGCACATCGCTGCTGTAGAAGAAATTTATCATCAATTATTACCTGCCATTACCCAATTACGGGACAGTTTAGAAATAAAAACGAAAGAATTTCAAAACATTGTTAAAATTGGACGAACCCATTTAATGGATGCCGTTCCTTTAACCTTAGAACAAGAATTTTCAGGGTATATTTCTCAACTGGATAAAGATATAGAAAGAATCCAATTAAGTTTACCTGATTTATATGAATTAGCCATCGGAGGAACCGCCGTAGGAACAGGATTAAACACCTATCCCGACTTTGCCCAAAAAGTATCCCAAGAAATTGCCCAAATAACAGGTTTACCCTTTGTTTCAGCAGCCAATAAATTCGCAGCACTAGCCGCCCATGATGCTGTTATTATGTGTAGTGGAACCCTGAAAACCTTAGCTTGTTCCTTGATGAAAATAGCTAATGATATTCGTTGGTTAGGATCAGGTCCTCGTTGTGGCATTGGAGAACTTATTTTACCTGCTAATGAGCCAGGATCTTCTATTATGCCAGGAAAAGTTAACCCAACCCAATGCGAAGCAATGACCATGGTTTGTGTACAGGTTATGGGTTACGATACAGCAATTAGTATAGCTGGAAGTCAAGGAAATTTTGAGTTAAACGTCTTTAAACCCTTATTAATTTTTAATCTGCTCAATTCCATTCGCTTATTAACCGATGCTTGTTTATCTTTTAAAGATCACTTAGTCGTTGGTTTGAAAATTAATCAAAAGCAAATTGAATATTATTTAAACAATTCCTTGATGTTAGTAACCGCATTAAACCCTCATATTGGCTACGATAAAGCAGCTAAAGTTGCTAAAAAAGCCTATGAAGAAAATACCACTTTAGAAGAAGCTTGCGTCGCGTTAGGGTTTCTTAGTTCTGAAGATTTTAAAAAGATTGTTCGCCCTGAAACTATGACTTAAATCAACGCATAATTTTTGTACCATAGGGATTGTCCACTTTATTATTAGCATATATAGCATTTCCTGGACTCATGAGGTACACCGAGTATTCAACTTCTGCTGGGGAGCATCGGGCGAAGCCTGCCCTCCTGAACTCCTGAAATCCTAAAATTAAAAGAGTTTGTCGAAAAATTGTGGGTCTAAAACCCCGCCTTTTAAGGCGTAATGTGCTAGAATTGCTGACAGGTCGTTGACCTTGGGAACGCAGGAAACAAGAGACACTTCGTAATCCCTTAATCTCTAACCATCACTGGTAGAAAAGCAGTAAGCGTAAGTACACATGGTAAGAGCGAAATAGAAATTAAATAGGGTAGGGCATACCCGAATTTACGCTTGGGGAGTAGTCCATAAGAGTGCTTGCTGTAAAAGGTGTAGTCGGACTAGATATGAAACTGTAAGACCAAAACTAGCAATGCTAGTAGAGGCAGGATTCAGCCCAAGAATCCACTCGGATGCAAGCCAGTGGACTGTCAAAATCACAATTAGGATTCTAACCACAAGGAACTGATGAAACCTTATCTCGCTGCTGCCATTCAGATGACAAGCAAGCCCGATCTAGAGAAAAATCTAGTAGAGGCCGAAGAACTCATTGAACTTGCTGTCCGTCGTGGGGCTGAATTAATTAGCTTACCAGAAAACTTTGCCTTTTTAGGAAAAGAAGAAGATAAACTCAGCAAAGCTAAAGAAATTTCCCAAAAAGCCGAGAAATTTCTCAAAACCATGGCCCAACGCTTTCAAGTCACCATTTTAGGCGGAGGGTTTCCCGTCCCCGTTGAAGGTGATGGGAGCAAAGCTTATAACACCGCCATTCTAGTTGATCCCACAGGAAAAGAACTCTCTCGTTATCAAAAAGTCCACTTATTCGATGTGGATCTTCCCGATGGTAATACCTACCAAGAATCAAGTACAGTAATGCCAGGAACCCAGTTACCTGATATTTATTCGTCTCAAGATTTAGGCAACTTAGGACTTTCCATCTGTTATGACGTTCGCTTTCCTGAGTTATATCGCCATTTATCTGCTCAAAAGGTGGATGTTCTTTTTGTTCCTGCTGCGTTTACCGCTTTTACTGGGAAAGATCACTGGCAAGTTCTACTACAAGCTAGAGCCATCGAAAATACTTGTTACATCATAGCACCAGCACAAACAGGCAACCACTATGCCAGACGGTTTACCCACGGCCATGCTGCTATTATCGACCCTTGGGGCATCATTTTAGACGATGCAGGACAACAACCCGGAATGGCCTTGGCTGAAATTAACCCTAACCGTATTAAACAAGTGCGTCAACAAATGCCATCGTTGCAACATCGAGTATTTTAATTCAAGATAAAGTTTTCAGGGGTTAACGTAATCTCATTATTAAGATTAATTACAAAATCTTGATTATTAACTAATATTGTGGTCATCCCCTTCATTGTAGTGATATTTAGGTCATCGAAGGAGTCAATAGGAAGGTTTGATAAATCAATGCGGTCTCGCTCTGCGAGTGCTGCCGCACCGCCTGTTTCAAAGTATATAATGCGATCGGGGTTAGCTGTGGTGGAGTCGTTGAAACTATTGTAACGGAAGATATCTGCGCCGTTACCACCGGTTAAAATATCACCACCGAGTCCCCCTGTAATGATATCATTGCCGTCTCCTCCATTGAGAACATCATCGTTAGTTCCTCCAGTTAGGGTGTCGTTTCCGTTTCCTCCCTCCATGACAACGGTATAGTTACCAGAGTGGGTAAATATGTCATCTCCGTCGTTACCTATAACCATTTCTAGGTTGGTAGTTCCTAAGTCGAGGGTGACAGCATCAATAGTGGTAACGATCGCAATATCTGTACCGTCTCCTCCATCAATAAAGCTGTCTTCTGCATCAATATAGAGTAAGTCATCTCCTGCAAACCCTTGTAGGTTATCTTCTCCTTCATCCCCTACTAACCAGTCATTACCATCGCTTCCTACTAGGGTGTCGTTTCCTACTTCTCCTGAGAGGAAGACATCATCATTAGCGGTGGTATAGAGATAGTCGTTTCCAATGTTTCCGATGACAACTTGTAGGTTAGTGTCTGCGAGGTTGAGGGTTAAGTCTGTTTCGTCTTCGTGGATAAAGAGAGATACTGCGGTGTCATCTTCTGGGAGTATTTCTATTCCGGTGTCGGTTTGGTTAACTTTAAACCCGGTTTGGGTGACGAGGAAAGCAATATCGGATATTTCCCCACTGGTTCCGTCGTTTCGGTTGAATATTGAACGTTTTTTGATGATATTTCCGTTTTGGATAGTTTCGGTAGTGATACCGTTAAGGTTAATGCTAGTGATATCGTGTTCAGCGAGGGTTTTTAGTTCGTCGGGTTGACTGATACCGTCTTGGTTAATATCTTGCCATACGAGTATTTGATTAAACTGAACATCTGTGGCGGAAATAATACCGTTTTGGTTGCTGTCTAGGGTTGTTAATGCGTCTAACCCAGATGTGGGGGAACCATCATTAAAGTATTCGGAAAAGACTTCGGTAATATTGTTAATGGTTCCGTCTTGGTTTAAGTCTAGGGTTAAAATACCGTCTTCGGGAGATACCCATGCGGTGTTTTCAGCGTAACCATCTGCGTCAAAGTCGAAAAATGTAGATGAATTTTCTAAACTAATCAGTTGAATTCCATCATTATCCAAATCAATAATTATAGGATCAATTGCTTGAGAGTCTGTATCAAAAAAGTAATTCTTAAATCCTTTCCAACTATCTCTAATATATTCAGTAGTATTTGAAATTCCTTCTGAAATATCTGATGTTCTTTTTTGAATCAATGCTCTTGTTTTTGTATCAAAAGCACTTCCTAAAGTTCCGCCTATTAGATCATCTATAGGAATGTCATTTAATTCTTTTAAGCTTGAAAAGTCTCCTTTAAATATTTCTCCATAGTCAACATCATCAACAATAGTGAGAACAATCTCATCAAATGCCTTACTTTGAACATCTTCCCAATATTGATATTCGCCCCTAGCAACTTCTAGGTTAGCCAGTTTATTTGTAATAGGTTGAGCTAATAATTTTTGAGTTTCTGGATCATTAAAATAATTACCAATCTCAGCTTGAATATTATCATTTAATCCTAAATAAAGAAATGCAATATTTTTATTAACAGCATAACCAATAGTCCCTTGTTCAAAGTGTTTAGTTCCTATATAAGCGGCTAATCTTGATGATTTATCGTTAGAAAGATAAGCTTGAGCTTCTTCTGGCGTTAGTTTTTCAGCTTCATAGACATCAATAGCATTAAATCCTATCTTTCCTAGAACACCTGTAACTTGTTTTATACTTTGCTTAGATATTGATTTTATCTGATTAATTTTTCTTTCATTAATCAGTTTTGCAAATAAAACTCTACCAAGCAGTTTTTGTTTTTGTGAATCATTTTCTTGTAATATCTTACTTTCCCATTCTTCCACGGGGAGTTTAGATATTTCATCAACTTTTTGTAAAGTTTCTTCAGAAACATTATCAAGAGGTATTTTGAGATCATCAAAACCTTGATTATCATTATTGTCAGTATCACCAGAATTATCATCTACTGTATCGGTATTATCTTCATTTTCGTTACCAGTATCACCATAAGAATCATCCTCATTTCCTGTTTCTATTCCATTATTATTGTCTTCATTATTATCAGTATTATCTTTATTTTCTTCTTGTTCTTTCTCTTCTATTTCTGCTTGCCTTTGAAAATAACCATAAATTCCACTTGCAATGTTTTGAAGACCTCTTAACCATCCCTCTAAACTGCCATCATTACTGATAGTTTTAACCCCGTCTGCAACATTTACAGCAACTTCTAATTTACTAAGAATATCAAGAACTTCTGTTGATACTGAAAAACCATCTCCAAAGGTTTCAGATAGATGATCTCCTAATACAAAAGCTGCATTTAGAAAGCTAGAAGTAGCAGCCAACCATTCTCCTTCTTCTGCTAACTGAACACCACTATTAATACTTAGTGCAGCCTTCGCTAAATAGTTATATTCTGGTAATGTAAGAGGCATTGCTGCACTCACAAAATTGAGAAATGCTGTTAAACCGTCTCCATTTTCAGCAGATTGATAACCATTATAAAGTCCTGATGCAATTTGTTGAGATTCTTGGAATCCAGCAGCCCCTAAAACTGCCATTCCTATCTGAAACATTCCCTCTGATAAATCACCATTATAAGCAGCTTGAATGCCTCTTGTTACTTGAGCGTGTGCCAGTGTAATTTGTGATAATACTCTAGCTGGTGGATAAACAAATCCCACATACATTAAAACTGTGCCGACAATTTCATGAACACGGGCATAAGTATCTAATATACTGTTTAAAAATTCTTTCTTTCTGGCTTTTCTTTCTTGTATTCTCCCTTCAATAATTTGATTTAAAATATCTTTTGATTGCTTAGCTAATTCACTAGATAAATCAACTGCTCCTTCTGCATATCCGATCCGATATAAGACTTCTAAATAGTCTTGATTAATTTCATCAGTTTCTTCCCCTAATTCCTGACTTATAATAATTTCATCATAGAGAGCTTTAGTTGCTCCTTGAAGGTCATCTTCTGACTGTTCTAATATCCCCAGTAATTGTTCTTTTTCTGCGTCTAATTTGGCTATTTCTGTTTGTAATTGGTTGGCTTCGGTAATTAAGGCGTTGGCACTATTTAAGAGATTTTCTTGGATAGTAGCTGCTTCTTTTCCTTGCAATGCGTCGTGGATATCGGCGGTGGTTTCTGCGAGAATGGTTTGAATATTTTCGGGTAATTCCGGTTGACTTTGTATGCTTTCTAAGTCACTTAAAATACCGGCTAATTGCCCTTTATATTCGGCTTGTTGGATAATATCTTCGATGGGTTGCAGTCCTAAGTCTGTTCTTAGGTCGTTTAAGGCTTGCTGTAGAGCATCTTCGGCTTTTAATTGGTTTAATTGTTCGATTTTTGCCGTAGCGATGGCGCGATCGCGTTCTATATCGGCTTGTTGCCTCTCAAATTTAGCGGTTATAGTCTCATCAATACCTAATTGTCGCTGTGTTGCGAACTCTTGTTCTAATGTAGCTTGTGCCAAGTTTAATTGTTCCACTTGCAGCAGTTGGACGAGGGTTTGTTCTGTCCAATTTCTCAGGTATTCGAGAGCATCTATGCGTAGTTCGGTAATATTTAACTGTTGCTGTAAGGTTTCGATGTCTTCTTGAGTATTGTTAATATTGCTTTGTATTTCGTTGAATTCTGTTTGTGCGATCGCGGTTTGTTGTTGGATGAGATCGATTTGATCTTCGGCAGTTTCTTTAACAATGGCAAATTGATCGGCTTGTTGTTGCGCTTGTTCCTGTAATGCCCGATATTTGAGCATTTCGTTGTAATAATAGTCAGCGTTGACCGCATCTTCGGGTCTAGCAATACCGCCGGCGCAACCTCCTCCTGTATCGGTCATTAAGTCCCGATAGTCACGGTAATAAATTTCAGCAGCAGTGGCAAAGTTGTTCTGTTGCGCAACAGTTAAAAGATAGGCTGCTTCTTGACTTCCGGCTTCTGTTGCTTCGATGAGACGGGTTTGTAGTTGGGTTTCGAGGGTGTTGAGTTCTAACTGTTTTTCTGTTGCGAGGAGGGTATAGTTTTCTTTGAGTTCCGTTGCGTCGAGAAGGTGTTGCAGGGTAGACTGTTTGCTTTGTATTTCGGTTAAATATTGGTCATTTTGCACCTCTAGGAATGCCTGTAAATCTTCCATAGAAGCGGTTAAAGCGATGCTGGTGGCTTCTGCTTGTTGGGCCAGTTCTTGGACTTCGGCAAGGGCGTTTTGTGCGTCTAAGAGTTGTTCTTCGAGGTTGCTATAGTCGCTGTCGGGACTGTCTATGGTGGATAGCAATAGTTGATGTTCCGTTTCAAGAACGGTTTTTTGTGCTTCTAAAAGAGTGATTTTTTGAGTCAGGGCGGTTTGTTGGGCGGTAAGGATGATCTGTTTTTGGTTGAAGAGATCAACTGACTGTTGTAGTTGTACTTGTTTGGTGAGTAAACCCGCAGTCTCAAGACTGGGGTTATCTACACTAAGCCCCTCTTCAGGGGCTATGGTTTGTGTAGCTGCATTGTTCACAATGTCAGCTTTAACCTCATTCAGTTCAGTTTGCAGTTGTAACTGTAGCGCAATAGTTTCTGAGAGTTCGGTGTCGAGGGAAAGGGTTTGTTGTTCAACCCACGCACGAGTATTGGCTATTTGTTGCAGCAGGTTTTGAGTATTGCTGTCTAGGGTAGCTTTCTTTTCTAGGACATCATTAAGGGCAGTTTGATACGCTTCACTACTGTTGTCATATTCAGCTTGTTCTGTTGTGGTGTTGGTTTTGGCTTTTTCTGCTGCAAGTTGTGCGATCGCCAGTTGTTCTTTGAGGGTGGGAAGAATGTCGGAAAAGGTTTCGAGTTGTGCCTCTTGTTCAGGCAGGAGTTGCCGTTGCGCCTCTAATATTTCCAGTTCAGCGATAAATTGATCTAGGGTAAGTTCGGCTTCATCAGCAGCTTGGTTCGCTTCTTGCCATTGGGTGATCAGTTGGTCGGTAAGGTTTTGTTGTTGGGTATCTTCGATAACTTCTTGGTCTAGGTTAGTTGCGTATTGTCTCAGGTTTATTGTTTGTTTTTGGAAAGCATCCCAGATGACCCAATGGTGATCTACATGGGTTATGGGTATTTGATCCCAGTCTGTTCCACCAAACGTTGTTTTTCTTTTATACCATCGCCATTCTATCCAAGTGGGGCCAGCTTTTCGGCTTAATTCCCAGTGTAGGGCTGCTTGTTCCTCGTACCAGTCAGCTTGAGATAAGGCTGCGGTTGCATTGGCTTGTTTTTGTGCAATTTGGGCTTTTAGGGTTTCTAGTTGTTGTTGGGAGTTGGTGAGTTCATCAGCTATTTCTTGTTGCAGGTTATAAAGGGTGGTTACGTCAGATAAGGCAGGATAATATTGATTACGGAGATCATTAATAGTGGCTTCAGTTTGATCACTGGCAAGATAAGCTTGTAAATAGTTTTGTAATTTATCTGGGTTTTCTTCAGCTTGTAAAGTTAAGTATGCAGTTTCTACTCTTAAGTTTTGGAAATTTGATATTACTTCATCTTTAACGATTTCATCATTATGAAGTGAAACATGATAATCATTGTTTTCATTAGCAACAATTAAATCAGTCTTTCCATCCCCATTAAAATCTCCTAATTGCCATTGATGAGTGTTTAAAGTTCCACCATGATTTTGCCATAAATGTGTACTAAAACCATTATCCTGAGAAATAGAAACATGATAATCATTATTTTGATTAACAACAATTAAGTCTGTTTTTCCATCTCCGTTAAAATCATGAACATTCCATTGATGATCTTTTAAACTACCTTCATGATTTTGCCATAAATGAGTTATGAAACCATTACCCTGAGAAATAGAAACATGATAATCATTATTTTGATTGACAACAATTAAATCTGTTTTCCCGTCTCCATTAAAATCTGCTAGTCTCCATTGATGATCTTGTAAACTACCTCCATGATTTTGCCATAAATGAGTTATGAAACCATTACCTTGAGAAATAGAAACATGATAATCATTGTTTTCATTAGCAACAATTAAATCTGTTTTCCCATCGCCATTAAAATCTCCTAACTTCCACTGATGAGTGTTTAAAGTTCCACCATGATATAACCAATATTGTCCAGGATTAAAACCATTTCCATTAGAGATAGAAACATGATAATCATTATTTCCATTAGCAACAATTAAATCAGATTTTCCATCGCCATTAAAATCTCCAAATTGCCACTGATGAGTGTTTAAAGTTCCCCCATGATTTAACCATAAATGAGTTGGGTTAAAACCATGACCATTAGAGATAGAAACATGATAATCATTATTTTGGTTAACAATAATTAAATCCTTTTTGCCATCCCCATTAAAATCAGCTAGTCTCCATTGATGTTCACTTAAAGTCCCTCCGTGATTTTTCCAAAGATTAGTTTTATTAAATTTGATAGGTTCAGAAATAAGAAGCTGATTAATATTATCTTGTTTTTGTTCAATATAATTCTGTAAATTCGTTTCTAACCATTGTTCTTGCTGATCATTAGATAAATTAATTTCAATAACTAAATCCTGATTTTTATTAGTAATCTCACCATCTAACTTATCAATTAGTTTAGGACTTATAGGTTGACTAATTGCTTCAATTTCAGATAAAACACTATTTTGTAAAGATGTTAAAGAATTGATTGCTTGTTGTGAAGGAGGTAACTGTGTTGTTAATGAAACATGATAATCATTATTAGAATTTGCAACAACTAAATCAGATTTTCCATCCCCATTAAAATCAGCTAATTTCCATTGATGACTGCTTAACGTTCCTCCATGATATTGCCAAATTTTGGTTGAAACAAATTTATTGCCATCAGATAAAGATACCCAATAATCATTATTAGGATTAGCAAAAATTAAGTCAGATTTTCCATCCCCATTAAAATCTTCTATATTCCATTGTGAATTGCTTAAAACTCCTTCATGATTTTGCCATATTTTAGTAGTAAAACCATCCCCAGTAGAAAGACCAACAAAAAAATCATTATTAGAATTAGCAATGATTAGATCAGTTTTACCATCTCCATTAAAATCAGCTAATTTCCATTGATGACTACTTAAAGTTGCTCCATGATTCCGCCAGATTTTTGTTGGTTCAAATCCGTTTCCATTAGATAAAGAAACAAAATAATCATTATTTTGATTGGCAAGAATTAAATCAGATTTTCCATCCCCATTAAAGTCTCCTAACTTCCATTGATGATCTCTTAAGTTTCCTACATGATTTTTCGTAACTGCTCACCGCAATAAGATAGCATTATTGAAAAACATGACAAGCAACATCAATTGAGGAATAAAAAGACAATCCTGATTATTTGGCGTAAAACTTACGCTAATTTA
>JAAUYD010291311.1_pt1 | contig 45247 bp, 41 predicted proteins | sample 7278101 | NCBI WGS metagenome assembly JAAUYD01 (sample SAMN14350128, study PRJNA611818) | marine sediment metagenome | isolation source: surface marine sediment (0.6m) | place: French Polynesia: Moorea | collected 2018-08
CCTTGAAAAAGGGGGGGAGGGGGATTTTGTCACCTCGCAATGCCAGGGGAAAAGACGAAATCCCCCCAACCCCCTTTGCCAAAGGGGGAGGTCTTTTACCCAGCATTGTAAGCTGGACAGAGCACTAGTCCTTGCCGCGAATCAGCTGCGCGGAACACGAGTAGAGGCAACGAACTGTGGTGAGGAATGGGAACATTGGATAGGTGCTTCAATGCACGAACTGGCAATATCAGAGGCGATCTGCGAGCAAGTTCGGCCCCATGTCGCTGAGGGACAACGCCTCGTCAAGGTAGTGGTTGAATGTGGTCCGCTTTGCGGCGTTGTGCCAGATGCACTTCAGTACTCTTTTTCGATTGTGGCCCAGCACTATGGATTCGATGATGTTTGCCTAGAGATAGAGGTTCCTGAAACCAGCGCCTCGTGTTCTGCCTGTGGCGCAACATTCACCATTGACGATGCTTGGGCAACCTGCCCCATATGCCAACATGCACCGGTCTCTGCACAAGGAGGCAGGGAGCTTCGCGTCAAGCACATCGAAGTTCAAGATACCGTGATGACATGATGCCCCGCTGGGCATGACGCTTTGTTGATCACGTATGGATCCTACCTTGTACTAAAGAAAAATCGTTCATGAGCGATATAGAGTTAGAAGTAGTGGGGCGAGTTTTTCCATTGCATTAGATGATCAGAAGGTGTGGTGCAGTTTCAGTCATGGGGATTCTGGATTTAAGTAATGAAGAATTCGATCTTTTCCGGAAATATATTGAAGATAAATGCTCTATTGTTCTAGGGGATGATAAGAAATACTTATTGGAAACTCGGTTGGCGAGAATCGTCATTCAAGCCGGGTTTTCTTCTTTTATCGAATTCTATCGCGATACAGTGAGGAAAAACGACCTCAGTATGCGTGACAGAATCGTCGACGCGATTACGACCAATGAAACGCTTTGGTTTAGAGATGGCTCTCCCTGGGTAGCCCTTCAGGAAAAGATTTTACCTGAGTTGTCAAAGCAGGCCGCCTCTAATCCAGAGCGTCAGTTTCGCATCTGGTCGGCGGCGTGTTCAAGCGGCCAAGAACCATACTCTCTGGCGATGATCATAGACGATTTTTGTGGCCGGGAGACCAGAGGAGGATTGCGCCCTGAACAGGTCGAGATTCTGGGCACGGACATTTCGACCTCATCGCTTTTCCTGGCCAAAGCTGGTCGCTACGATCGCATTTCCATGAGAAGGGGGTTCGTGAACGGATGGAAGCCGTTCAAGGACAGATACTTCTCTTCCAAGGGGGCTGTCAGTGAAGTCTGTGAACAATTGAAATCTAGAGTAACATTCAAGTTGTTTAATCTCCAAAACAGTTTTGCCTCGCTGAACAAATTCGACATCGTGTTCCTACGCAACGTGGCGATATATTTCTCAGAAGAGTTTAAGCAACATCTGTTTCGTCGCATCAAGAACGCAATTTATCCCGGTGGGTATTTGTTTTTAGGTTCATCAGAAAGTCTGTCTGGTTATCAAGGCGGGTTGGCATCTTGTCACCATGGTCAGGCAAGATACTACCGAAATATATAGGGATAGGTGACAATGATGAAAAACAAGATACTTGCAGTCGATGATTCAAAAATGATGCTCAGGATTATCACAAACTCTATCGAGATGCTCGACTATGAAGCACTTATGGCGGGTAATGGCAAGGAGGCGATGGGAGTACTTGAAAAACAGGGTGACCAGATCGCGCTGGTGCTACTAGATTGGAATATGCCAGAGATGGATGGATTTCAGACCTTACAGGCAATAAAGGCCCACGAAAGATTTTCATCTATCCCGGTGATGATGGTGACCACGGAAGGGGAAAAATCAAATGTCGTCAAGGCAATTCGGGCCGGGGCAAAGCACTACCTGACAAAGCCATTTAGCCAGCAGGATTTGGCCACACGCATTATGGAGTGTCTGGGCATTGGACTGGGTCAATGACGCTAGATAGGGAACAGATTGTTTTCGCGACCCAAGAGACCGATAGGTTACCATCTGTGCCAGCGCTCGTCTTGCGCCTGGAAGAAGAACTCGGAAGAGAACACCCGTCCATCAGTGAGATGACCCATATTATCGAGCAGGACCCCTCCTTGTCAGTTCGCATTCTCAGAATAGCGAACTCTGCTTTCTATTGCAGGGCTACGGAGGTGACATCTGTAAAACAGGCAATGGTACGTCTCGGATTCCAGGAGGTAAGACGCGTGGCAACGGCCGCGGCTTTGATTGAAACGTATCGGGAATTCTGTGGCGGCTACGCCGATCTTTTCTGGGGTCATTGCATGGCCGTTGGGCTTGCTACCCAGGCGTTGGCAGACTTCTGCGCCAGTCGACTCTCAGAGATAGAGAAAGCGGCGGCTTTTACTGCCGGTCTTTTGCACGACTTGGGCGTCATGCTACTTTATCAATTATATCCGAAAGAATACGATAAGTTGCTAAGCCAGCTTACTGAAACAGGGGGAACAGCGAGTGATATAGAAATCTCCGGCTGGGGCATAAACCATGGAGAGGTGGGTGAGGTGCTTGCGCGTCAATGGAAACTCCCAGAGTCAATCTGCCAGGCGTTGCGCTACCATCACTGCCCGTACCTCTCAGCGCCTGAATACACCAACCTGGTACGCCTGGTGCACCTCGCTGATTTTATCTGCGTCAATCAGGGGTTTGCCCGCCACGATTCGGGGTTTCCTGGGTCATTTGACGATGAAGCTTGGCACGCCCTTGGCCTCCAACTGGATCGCGTGCCGGAGATGATTGAAAAGGTGCGACAAGAAGGCGAGCGATCCGTGGTTTTCGTTGGCGCTTTTTGCGGAGAAAAGGAGTGACCGATGAGCAATGAATATCTGGTTCCATTCGTCGACAGTACTGTCGAGATGATTTCCACAATGGTAGGCATTCCCTGTGAGCATGGTGGTGAAGCAGATCGGCTCCAGGAAGATTATGTTTCAGGAAGTATGTATCTTTCGGGATCTTTTGAGGGGCAAATCAAGTTGTCCTTCTCGTTTGAGATAGCGTCAAAGATCGTCGCTGAGATGCTGGCCATGGAAGTTTCTGAAATCGACGAGGAGATGATATGCGACGGGGTAGGAGAAATGGTTAACATTGTGGCAGGTGCTGCCAAGACCAGATTGGTAGACTCGGCGTTCCACTTTGAACTATCCTTGCCGTCCATCACTGTGGGTAAGCTTCACAACGTTAAGCTGTATGGCAGCGAGGAACAAGAGGCATGCCGCATACATACTGAGCTGGGCGACTTCAACCTCTTTCTTTACGTCATTCCTCCTGAAGATCAAAAGGATAAATAAGATGTGTGACCACTGTGGATGCGACCCGTCCGAGGGACAGCAGGCTACGAATGAGAAAATAGTCATTGAGCAGGACGTCCTCGCCCATAATCGGCATCATGCTGAGCGTATACGGAAAAAGCTCGCTTCAAGAAACGTTAAGCTCCTCAATATTGTCGGCAGCCCGGGGTGCGGTAAAACCGAACTGCTGACTGGGTTGATCCCAAAACTCAGAGATAGGCATCACTGCGTTGTCATAGAAGGGGACTTGGCAACAGACAACGATGCCAAGCGAATCGCGGCTACTGGCGCACCGGTCTTCCAGGTCGAAACCGGTACAGCCTGTCATCTGACTGCCCACGACATTGAGCACGCGCTGAGTCATCTCCCCCTTTCAGATGGATGCCTGGCGATTATAGAAAATGTCGGCAACCTGGTCTGTCCCTCAATGTTTGATCTGGGAGAATCCCTTAGAATGGTTTGTTTGTCAGTGGCTGAGGGAACGGACAAACCCCAGAAATATCCAGTGTCATTTCGGGAGGCCCATTTGGTCGTGATCACCAAGAATGATCTAACACCCTACGTGGACTTTGACACGTCCACATGCTTGCGCATGATCGATGAGATAACCCCCAGTACACCTTGTGTGGTCACCTCATCAAGAGGCGGAGAGGGCCTTGCTGAGCTCGTCTCCCAAATAGAGAAAATGTGGGAACACTAGGTGATCGAGCGGCGACAGATTGCGGTATCAGGTGTGGTCCAGGGCATCGGGTTTCGTCCGTTTGTTTACAAGTTAGCGTATGCCCAAGCATTGACAGGACACGTGCTAAATGGTGCTGGCGGTGTGATGATTGAGATCCAGGGTGGATCAGACAGTCTGGATCGCTTTGAAGACCATCTCGTTTCTCAGTTGCCGCCAGGCGGCCGTATCGAGCGTTGCCAAACACACAAGATGGAAGTGCTCCCCTCAGATAGTGATTTTATTATTAAGGCCAGCTCAGAGGTGGATGGAGCGAGCATTTCACTGGCACCTGACAGGTTTGTCTGTCCTGATTGTCAGAGAGAGATGCGTGACCCTAACGACAGAAGGTATCGTTATCCATTCATTAACTGTACGTGCTGCGGTCCCAGGTACACCATCACTTCGAGCTTGCCCTATGACAGGTCAACCACGACCATGGCCGAGTTCGAGATGTGTCTGGAGTGCAAGAAAGAGTATACCGATCCCACGACACGTCGATATCACGCCCAACCCATTGCATGTCCAGAGTGTGGACCGACCCTCCGTCTGGTCTCGCATCAGAACCGCGCTGACAACCAGCAGGCCTTGCAAAAAACAGCACAGCTCCTTAGCGATGGAAAGATAGTAGCGATCAAGGGTATTGGTGGGTTCCACCTCGCGGTGGATGCACGTAACGAAGCGGCAGTCTCGCGTCTGCGGCGTCTCAAAAAAAGACCGACCAAGCCGCTGGCTGTGATGGCGCGAGATTTGGATGTGGCGCGGCAGTTGGTTTGTCTGACCGAAAAAGCCGAGGCGCTCTTGCTGTCACCGGCTGCTCCCATTGTACTCGCCGAAATCAGGACGGATTGCAGCGTTGCAACATGGATCGCACCTGGGCTGAATTTGCTCGGCGTAATGCTGCCATATACCCCCCTCCACCACCTGTTATGTGACAAAGGCCCACTGCTTTTGGTCATGACATCGGGGAATCGAAACGCTGAACCCATTACCATCGATGATGAGGATGCGGCTTCCCACCTCGATGTAGATGCCTACTTGGTTCACAATAGAAAAATCCATGTGGCCTGTGATGACAGTGTCATCAGGTGCTCAGGGGAGGGGCTACCTGTTTTTATTCGTCGCTCCCGTGGCTATGTGCCCGAAGCCATTGATGCGGCATTTCTTCCGAAAAAATCAATTCTAGCACTCGGTGCACTCCTAAAAGTCACTGTTGCCACGCTCGACCAGGGACAACTGGTGGTCGGACGCCATCTCGGGGATCTCAATAACACGCGTGCTGAAGGTGCATTTCGCGAAGAGGTGAATCGGATGCTCGTTTTTGGCCGGGTTGAGCCCGAGGCAGTTGCGGTTGATGCACATCCGGACAGCGCATCTGGCCTGTTTGCAGAAGACAGATTCTCTGATCTCCCACTGCTAAGCATACAGCATCACCACGCGCATCTGGCAGCAGTGATGGTTGAGCACGCACTTGGCCTTGAGGACCAGGTGATAGGCATCATCTTAGACGGATTTGGCTACGGTTTGGATGGTGCTATCTGGGGAGGCGAATTATTGCTCGGCAGCTTTTCGCGTTTCGAGCGCAAGGGACATCTGCGATATATACCCCAGCCCGGTGGGGATCTCGGAGCGGTTCAACCCCGCCGGATGGCGACCAGCCTGCTCGCAGACGCGGGTATTGGCAGCGATGACGTACCAGTATTCGATAGGCGTATTGCGGACATCTGTGGGATCGGTTCGGTATCGCCGCTGACGAGCAGTGCAGGGCGTCTCTTTGATGGCGTTGCAGCGATGTTAGGCGTGGCGCCGAAACTGCAGACATACGAAGGAGAGGCAGCGGCAAAACTCGAGGCAGTGGCCGACCCCTTCTGTGATGATGCATACCCACTGCCTGTTTTAGGGGATACGCTCGATTCCCGGGTACTGGTTCGGGCTTTAATGGCGGATCAGTCAGCAACACCTTTACGCGCAGCCAGGTTCCACAACGGGTTGGCAGATGGGTTTTCAAAAATGGCCATCGACCTTGGGCCTGCACGGGTCGTGCTTGGGGGCGGATGCATGGTCAATCATCTGCTGCTGCGTCGTCTCAAGTCAAAGCTCGAAGCCGCTGGCATGCAAGTGCTCACTGCCAGGCGGTTGCCGCCAGGAGATGGTGCTATTTCAGCAGGGCAAGCTGCAATCGCGGCGTGTTCTCCTTACCAAGGGGGGTGTGTGTAAATGTGTCTTGCGGTTCCCATGCAGGTACTTTCCAAAGAAGGTCTGCTGGCAAAGGTCATGTCTAATGGCATCGAGATGGCTGTGGCCCTGGACCTCACACCAGACGCTATACCCGGTGACTACGTCATCGTCCATGCCGGGTTTGCCATCTCAAAATTATCAAAGGAAGAAGCCGAAGAGACGCTCCTCATCTTCGAGCGGTTGGAGAGGGCATGGGCATCGACCAGCTAATTGAAACAATCCAATCCTATGACGGTCCCAGACTCACGTTCATGGAGGTCTGCGGCACCCATACAATGGCTGCGGCACGCTTTGGCATTCGGGCACTGCTTCCCAAAACCATACGGTTGGTTTCCGGGCCTGGTTGCCCGGTGTGTGTAACCCCTGTGGGTTACGTGGATCACGCGCTGGCGTTTGCAGAAAAAAAAGGAGTTGTCATCGCAACATTTGGCGACCTCATGCGGGTGCCAGGCTCTTCACCGCAAGATGGAGACGGAGTGCCGAGATCTCTCACCACCGCGCGGGCAAAAGGGGCAGATGTTCGCGTTGTGTATTCGGCATTGGATGCTATTGAAATCGCCCGCAAATCTCCACAATTGGAAGTTGTTTTTTTAGGTGTCGGTTTCGAGACAACTGCACCCGCCCTTGCGGCAACGATTTTAAAGGCAGCAGAACAAGACATTAAAAACTTTTCCATGCTGTCTGCTGCTAAAACAATTCCAGAGGCAATGGACGTGCTTTCCAGCGCCGAGGATCTGAACCTCAACGGATTCCTCTGTCCAGGACATGTGAGTGCCATTTTGGGATCGGAAATGTACAGGCCCCTTGCAGAAAAGTACGGCCTTGCCTGTGCTATTGCCGGATTCGAACCAGGGGAAATCCTGTGTGGCCTCAACTCCCTGATCAGCCAAACGATGGCTGGTAAGCCAATGGTGGACAATTGCTATGCGTCCGTGGTGCGGGACCAGGGGAATCCAATTGCTAGGGAGATGATGTATCGGGTCTTTAAGCCGTGTGACAGCGTGTGGCGCGGCATTGGATCGATAAGAGGTAGCGGGCTTTGTATCCGTGCAGAGCTAGCAGGGTTTGACGCAGCAAAAAAATTTGACGTTTCACTTCCAAGACCCCGAGAACCTAAGGGGTGTCGATGTGGGGAAGTGCTGCGGGGCGTCATCGATCCCCCAAAATGCGCCCTCTTTGGAAAGGCATGTACTCCGGATGCGCCTCAGGGTGCGTGCATGGTGAGCAGCGAGGGGTCCTGCGCTGCGAGTTACAACTATCAGCTTGGAGAAGGGCAATGATCACCATTGGTCACGGCGCTGGCGGGCGCCTCACCCATTCACTGGTAGAAAAACACTTTCTGCCCCAATTTGATAACCCAGCACTCGCCGAAATGGGAGATGCCGCATTATTGGGAGACATCGCCATTACCACAGATGGGTATGTGGTGACCCCAAGGTTTTTTCCAGGGGGGGATCTTGGCCGCTTGGCCGTGAGCGGCACGGTAAACGATTTGGTTATGTCCGGGGCCGAGCCTTTGGGATTGACGGCCGGGTTTATACTCGAAGAAGGCCTGAGCCTGGAAGAGCTCGATCGCATTGTCGCATCAATGGCCCTGACAGCCGACCAGGCCGGTGTTCAGATCGTGGCCGGGGACACCAAAGTAGTGCCTCGGGGTGCCTGCGACGGTATCTTTATCACAACGTCCGGGGTTGGACGCCTAGAATGTGATTTCAGACCCTTACCGGCGAAGGTGAAGCCCGGTGACGCTGTTATCGCCAGTGGCACGTTGGCGGATCACGGCATGGCAGTGATGGCCTGTAGGGAAGGCCTGCCAATGCAGGGGGATCTGATGAGCGACGTGGCTCCCCTGGTTGGCCTGGTGAGGTGTCTGCGTCAATCCGGCGTCGACATACACGCGATGCGAGATCCAACGAGGGGTGGCGCTGCTCAGAGCTTGGTTGAAATAGCTGGATCAGCTGGTGTCCGCATTGTCCTCGAAGAAAAATGGTTGCCTCTGAGTCCAGCAGTGACCATGGCCTGTGAGCTACTCGGGGTAGATCCGCTCTGTGTAGCAAACGAGGGTAAGTTTCTCGCGTTTGTATCTGAAAAAGAAGTTGGTACTGCGCTTGAGGCATTGCGAACACACCCCCTGGGCTCAAATGCCACGACAATTGGCCGCGTAGATGAAGGTGATCCAGGTTTGGAACTCGTGACCATCGTGGGAACGAGACGAGCGATACGGATGCCCCGAGGGGAACTTTTGCCGAGAATATGTTGAGCTGAAGAGTCTTTGGGACTGTAGAATGGGAAAGGATTTGTACGATGAAGATACTCGTGGTTGACGACAGCAAGATGATGCGAATGATGGTCAGGCGTACGCTTCGACAAGCAGGCTTCGAAAATCACACAGTGGAAGAGGCCTCGAATGGCAAGGAGGGATTGGAACTTGTAAAGTCCTTTAAACCAGATCTGGTGCTTTGCGACTGGAATATGCCTGAGATGACGGGTATCGAGTTGCTCAAGGCACTCAAGGCAGAGGGCATTGGGGTTAAATTCGGATTTGTGACTTCAGAAGGAACAGACGAGATGCGTCAGACCGCGGCTGTAAATGGGGCTCTGTTCTTGATTTCCAAGCCGTTTAACGCAGATACATTTCAGGAAAAATTGGGGCCACTGCTAGGGTAAGCGCTACTTTATCGACAAGTAGCTCACCTTACCGGTGCCATACCCTGGAATATCTACATCGAGATCGAGTCTGCCTATTGGGTTGTCGATGATGGCCTGAATATCAGGTGGCAGGTCTTCTTCCTGGGATAGATAAATCCTCCTAAATTTATGGTGGGCAGTATCCTCCTTATTGAACAGGGAAGCACAGATATTAAACACTTCCTGAATGTTCTCCTTGGTCTCATCATTTAGCTGCTGTTCTCGGATTTTGGCCTCGGCAGTTGGACTGGGAATCATTGCAATGGCAGAGCCCATACGACTGGCAAATTCGAGGTTCATCACTGCGACCACGTCAACCTCGTCATTGTCTGTGATGTAGTCACACGCGACAAAAATGTCTTCAATTCGGATGGTGGCGTCCGCTGGTACTGTGGTTACAGGTTCACCCAAGAGTCCTGTGAACAGTTCGGCAACTTCATTTGGTTCTGGGAGGTTCTTGCACACGATTTGTGTTGCTTCTTGTTTCTCGTCTATCGCAGCTGTTTTTTCCTGGGTCACTTCTGGAGATGAAGGGACCTCCAGGCCTTCTTGCTTATCTCCTTCGTTGGATGGTTTGTCTGGGAGAGGGGAAGCGCTATGGGGTTCGCCGTCAGCTTCGGTTGCAGATGCTGACGCTGGCCGATTGTCTTTTGAAGGCGAGGATTTTTTTTCTGCGTCCAATTTGATTTTATCTATTCCAAAGACAGTTATCCCGATTTCGTACGGTTGTTCATCGCTACTGGTAGATCTGGATTGGGAAACTGTTCCTGTAAATCGATACATAAATCTATCGTTAGGAAAAACCGCATCGACCTCAACGCAGGTGCCTTGGGAATACGTCTCCTCTGATGTCACTAGCAATCCCATGGTGGCTTGTCGCTGTTTTTGAATTGCATTGCCGGTTGGTGAAGTGGCGCGAATGTTCACCTGGCAGCTTGAGTCCAGTTTTTTAAACTGTACGGTTTGATTTTTCATCGAAAAAATATTCCACTGCTGCTTGGGGCGCTGTTTACACTCTTCCATTTGTTTTTATCGGCAAATTCAAAGAAAAGTTGAGGGGTTGAGGCATCCTGAGGTTTGGCAATGTATTTATAAAAAGACAAAATAAAGGGGCTCGCTCGATGATCGTATCTGTCTTTTCAATTTTAACTTAAGTAATCCAGCTACTTTCCGATTAATAAAAAGAATCTACTTCAAAGGAACTTCGCGTTCACAGGGGGGTTAAACATCATGAAAGAAAAAATCGGGCTCTTCGTCTGCCGATGTGGAGATAACATCGCGGGTGTGATCGATGTCGACGCGCTATCGAACCAGGTGGGTGAAGAAGCCGACATCTCTTTCGTGGCAGGGCACGATCTGCTCTGCTCTCCTGATGGGAAGAAATTTCTGGCTGAAAAAATCACTGAGCAGGATGCCACTCACGTTGTGATAGCTGCATGTTCACCCAAAGACCACGAAGCTGGCTTTCAGAAAGTTATAGAAAGTGTGGGTGTCAATAAGCACCTGCTTCAAATGGCCAATATCCGGGAGCATTGCACGTGGGTTACCGCGGATTCTCAACAGGCGCAGAAGAAATCTCTGGCCATGGTGAAAGCGGCAATTGAACGCGTTCGGTTCCATGAAAAGCTCGAGGAAAAGGAGATTGAGTGTAATGCGAATCTGCTCGTGGTCGGAGGCGGGGTTGCTGGTATGGAAGCGGCGCTACTGGCTGCCCAGGCAGGTAGGAAGGTGACACTTGTCGAGGCCAGTCCCTCAGTAGGAGGTGTAGCCCCAGAGTTCGAAGAAGTGGCGCCCAATATGGAGTGCGCACCGTGTATGCTCTCCCCCCGTATCGACGAGCTCGGCGAGAACAGCAACATTACCCTCATGACGAACTCCCGGGTAACAGAGGTATTGGGCTACCTCGGCAACTTCGAAGTAAAGATAAACAAGAAAGCCCGTCAGGTGGATGAAGATCTTTGCATCGGGTGCGATGAATGCATTCAAGCCTGCCCGGTTTCGGTTCCCAGTGAGATCCAGCACGGGCTAGGAGACCGAAAGGCCATCTATATTCCATTTCCCGGTTCCCTCCCGAACTGTGCGACCATCGACAGGGAAGCTTGCCTGCGCTCAAAAGGAGAAGCATGCACTGCGTGCGCAGATGCCTGCCCTATGGAATGTGTCAACTTCGACCAGGAGGACGAGGAACATGAACTCACGGTTGGCGCAGCGGTACTCGCCACTGGGTTCTCGACGTTCAACCCATCTGGCAATGAAAAGCTAGGGTTTGGAAAACTTAAGGACGTCTACACCCTGGAGCAGTTTGAGCGATTGGGGAGTAACCACGGTCCCACTGGCGGTAAAATCTTAAAGGCAAACGGTGAGCCGCCAGAGCGCATTGCTGTGGTGCACTGTGTCGGGCGTAAGGAGCTCGCGTACTGTTCTGGTATGTGCTGCCAAGCCGCACTCAAAGTAGGCCTTGTGACCCAACATAAAGAAGAGAACGGAGAGGAAGCTGCAAAGGCACCAACTGTTGTTCACCTACATACCGACCTCGTGTCCAAGGATTGGTTGGGTGCGCAGCTCTTGCACAAAGCTGAGAAACACGGGGCCGAATTCATTCGAATCAGTGACCCCGAATCAGTAGAAGTTAAAGGCACTGGTGACGGCATTGGTGTCGCTTATGAAGATGCGGCTGGGAAGCGTCAGTCAATAAGCGCAGACATGGTTGTCCTTGTGACCGGCATGCAACCTAGCGCAGGCACGAACGAGATGATCGAGATCATGCAGCTCAATACCGATGACGCTGGATTTGCCGCCCCAGATCATCCCCTGCTCCGACCCACCCAGAGCAGCTTCGACGGTATCTTTTTAGCTGGCTGTGTCAGTGGTCCAAAGGGAATATCTGACAGCATTGCTCAGGCCAAAGCAGCTTCGGGAATGGCCATGGCGCGGGTGCAGCCGGGAAAGAAGCTGTCGCTGGAAGTCATCACCGCCCATACAGATGAAGCGTTTTGCAGCAATTGTCTTGTTTGCGTTTCTGTCTGTCCCTACAAGGCATGTGTTTACGATGAATACAAAGATGTTGTTCAGGTAAATGAAGTTATCTGCCACGGCTGCGGCACCTGTGTCGCGGCTTGTGCCAGTGGTGCAGCCGAAGCGCGCAAATTCACTGACAAGCAAATAGGCGCCGAAATCGAGGAGGTGCTCAATGTCTGATGTCAAAGTCCTGACCTTTGTATGCAATTGGTGTTCATACGGCGGTGCGGACAAAGCTGGCGGTTTGAAATTGGCCTATCCTCCAGGAGTTAGGCTCGTAAGAGTGATGTGCTCCGGACGGGTGGATCCTCAGATGGTTGTAAAGGCATTTCGCGAGGGTGCTGACGGCGTACTCGTTCTGGGCTGTCATCCCGGCGACTGCCACTACAAGGACGGCAATTACGCAGCGCAGAATAGGGCTGCGGTACTCGCGTCGATGCTCGGGCAATTCGGTATTGAAAAAGAAAGGTTTCGCCTCGACTGGGTCTCAGCCGGAGAAGGAGAGCGGTTTAGCAGGGTTGTATCTGATATGTACAACGCCGTTGCAGCGCTCGGACCACTCGAGTTGCATGCCCACACACCAAGGGAGATGGCATCATGACAACGACAAAACCAAAAGTGGCGTTTTACTGGTGTGCTTCGTGTGGTGGCTGCGAAGAGGCGATTGTCGATCTCAACGCAGCGCTCCTCAACGTGGCCGAGGCAGTTGAAATCGTGCTCTGGCCGGTCGCCCTCGACTTTAAATACCATCACATCGAGGCGATGAAAGAGAATGAAATTGCGGTCAGTTTCATAAACGGCGCCATCAGAACCGATGAGCAAGCACACGTCTCCGAGTTGCTGCGAGAAAAATCCGGGTTGGTGGTTGCCTTTGGCAGCTGTTCCCACATGGGTGGTATCCCCGGGCTCGCTAACCTTACCAGTCGTGGCGAGATTATGAATCGCTCGTATCACGATTCTCCCACTGTAGAGAATGCCGCATCCCTTGAGCCATCGTTAACCAGTAATGCACTAGGTGTTGACGTCACACTCCCGGCGTTTTGGGCTCAGGTGCATACCCTGGATCAAGTCATTGATGTCGATTACTACCTACCTGGGTGTCCGCCTATGCCGGACGGTATCGCTGACGCAGTGAATGCCATTTTGACCGGCGAGTTGCCTGAAAAGGGAGCCGTGCTGGCGTCGGATAAAGCCCTTTGCGACAGTTGCGAACGTCGCAAAACCAAAGATCCCAGGAAGCGGATCTCGAAGATCTATCGACCCCATCAAATCCAAGCCGATCCAAACGTGTGTTTTTTAGAGCAGGGCATCATTTGTTGTGGACCTGCCACGAGAGGTGGCTGCAACGAAGCGTGTATCAACGGCAATATGCCCTGCACAGGGTGCTATGGCCCCCCTTCAGGGGTAACAGATCAGGGCGCCAAACTACTGGCTGCGATTTCCTCTCTGTTCGACGCCAAGACGAAAGACGAATCTGTGGCGTTGGCAGAGCAGATCACAGATCCGGCTGGTACGTTTTATCGGTATGCGGTTCCAGCTTCGACATTGGCCATGAAAGTAACCAAGGAGTGATTCATATGACGGTCATTACCATAGATCCAATTACTCGGCTCGAGGGGCATGGAAAAATCAGCATTTTTCTAAACGATGACGGTAACGTGGACAAGGCGGTCTTCCAGGTGCCAGAGCTCCGCGGATTCGAGTCATTCGCAGTGGGCAGGCCGGCCGAGGAGATGCCCCAGATAACATCGCGTATCTGTGGTGTATGCCCAACAGCACACCATATGGCTGGTACAAAGGCGCTCGACGATCTTTACAAGGTCGCACCCACCCCAGCAGCCCGGGCAGTTCGGGATTTGGTCAACAGCGCGTTTTTTGTAGAGGATCACACGTTGCACTTCTATGTGTTGGCAGGACCGGATTTTGTCATGGGGCCCACTGCATCAGCTGCAGAGAGAAACATTCTCGGTGTGATCGGCAAAGTTGGACTCGAAGTTGGCGGGCAGGTCATTGAGATTCGACGCAGGCTTCGGGAACTGATGACCCTGTGTGCCGGTAAGCCCATTCACCCGGTTCTCGGCCTCCCAGGGGGGGTGGCCAAAGCGATTCCAGAGGCAGAGCGGGCCAATATCGCCCAACTCGGCAAGGACTCGATAGAATTTGCCAAGTTTACGCTGAAGCTCTTTTCAGACATCGTGCTCAGTAACAAGGATTATCTCGATATCATCACCGGGGATGTGTACTACCACGAGACGAACTACATGGGGCTGGTGGATGCGCATAACAAGGTCAACTTGTACGACGGCGACGTGCGCGTTGTGGATCCAACTGGCAATGAGAGGGTTAAATTCGCACCTTCTGACTATGCAAAAAACATAGCCGAACACGTTGAGGATTGGACCTATATTAAATTCCCCTACCTGAGAGATCCCGGATGGAAGGGGTTTGTGGATGGGGTTGATAGCGGGGTTTATCGCGTGGCACCACTGGCCAGGCTCAATGCATCAGACGGCATGGCCACGCCACTGGCTCAGGCAGAATATGAGAAAATGTACGAGACCTTTGGCGGGAATAAGGTCGTTCATCACACATTGGCCAACCATTGGGCCAGGCTCATTGAGCTGCTTTATGCGGCTGAACACATCGTAGAACTTTCTGAAATGGATGAGCTCACGTCCAAAGACATTCGAAATATGGACTTTGCTACACCCAAAGAGGGGGTGGGTATCGTAGAGGCGCCCCGGGGAACGCTGATCCATCACTACGAAACAGATGAGCGCGGCGTCATGACAGGTTGTAATCTAATCGTGGCGACGTTGGGGAATTCGGCTGCAATTAGCATGTCCATTGAACGCGCCGCAAAAAACCTGATCAAAAATGGTCAAGTGGATGATGGCCTTTTAAATATGGTTGAGATGGCGTTTCGCGCGTATGATCCATGCCTTTCTTGCGCGACACACGCTTTGCCAGGCCAGATGCCCATGTCGGTTGATCTAATCAATCCTGAAGGAAAAATCATTGAGACAATTCGTAGGAGGAAGTAGATGGCCACAGAAAAACTCGACTGTAATGGCATGAAGTGTCCGCAACCCGTCTTGAAAATGGCGATTGTTTGTCGCAAATTCGCAGCTGGTACCCTTCTAGAAGTACTTGCCGATTGTCCCCAGTTTCCAGACGATGTCAAAAAGTGGTGTGAGAAACAGGGAAAAGTATTGATCTCCTGTAATGATACGGGAGGTGGTAAGTTCAAGGCGCAGGTTCAACTCTGATCCGCGTGACCAATGGATGTCTAAAAGGCGTCCCGACCGGGGGTACAAGGGGCGGCAGGGACGCATGCGGCGGGCTTTTGGTGCTTGGTATGGGAAACGAGATCCGCTGCGATGACGCCATTGGCCTGACTGTACTCGAGCGAGTTAAGCACCGGCTTCAGAATATTAATAATCAACAAGAAATAACATTTTTATCCCTCCGGACCGGCGGTTTGGATCTCATCTATGAGCTTGAAGGGTACGATGACCTAATTGTTGTGGACTCGTACTTCTCGCCGAGTTCAAAACCCGGTAGAGTCAGGATCCTCTACGAGGAAGACCTCATCGGTGCTCTATCGGTCGATTCTGCCCATCTGATCAGTCTACCCACGGCCCTTACACTATCCAAAAGGCTCGGGTACCACACGCCACGGCTCATTTGCGCTGTTGTTATCGATGTTGGCGAACAATGTATGGTTTTTGGTAGTTCATTAACCGAGGAAGTGGCACAGGCTGGTAACGAGGCCGCGGACAGGACTTGTGAGATAGTAAGGGAATATCTTCGCGTTCAGGCATGCGGCTAAGCAGTATCCTGTACCTCTGCCTTGCGTTTGATAATGCTGACAATGCGGGGTGCGAGCCGTTGCAGGGATACGGTTTCATCTGAAAGTTTGGCATCAACGACTGCTTTTGGCATGCCGTAGATAACGCAGGTTTGCATACTCTGTGTCAGACAATACGTGCTGCCGCGTTCTTTTAGGAATCTGACACCGCGAAGACCGTCCTCCCCCATTCCGGTCATGATGACTGCCAGGGTGTTGCGGCCGTGTACTTCGGCAACAGATCTAAAAAGAACATCGACAGACGGGCGACAACTGTTTTCTGGAGGCCCGTTGTTGAGGCCGACCCGATACTTTTCATGCCCACCTGATGCCTTTTGGATAATCATGTGTCTGTCGCCCGGTGCTATTAAAACTGTGCCTGGTTCTATTTCCTGACCTTCACAAGCCTCTCGGATCGTTAGCGCTGATCTGTTGTTTAGACTTTCAGCTAATGAAGCAGTGAAGACGGGCGGCATGTGTTGTACAATAAGCACAGGTACGCCTAGATCTGCAGGTAGCTTAGGGAGTAGTTCCATGAGGGCTTTTGGACCCCCAGTGGAGATGCCAATCACCAACATATCAAATTTTAAGGCTGGTAAGATAGCACTGGACGGAATCGGTGTGAGTGGCCGGACCCTTAGTTGTTCAGCAGCCCGAAGGTTTCTGCTAATCATATAGCTCTGCATAATTCTGCCGAGCTGCTTTACTAAAAAGGCGTGATTCTCCTCAGGCGTTGCGCAATCTGGTTTTGCTACAAAGTCAAGGGCACCCCGGTTCAGCGCTTCAATCGTATCGCTGGCAGACGCCTGATTCTCCCCACTGACCATCACCACGCCGACCTCGGGATAGTGCTCTTGAATTTTATCGAGCGTTTCAATACCGTTCATCTCAGGCATTTCCATGTCCAAGAGAACAAAATCAACCGCAGTGTGACTCATTTTATCAAGGGCTATTTTTCCGTTTGCCGCTGAATCAGCAAATCGGGCACATTGAATATTTTGAATAGCGTCTTTTAACACACTCCGATAAATCGCTGTGTCGTCCACCACCAATACTGAGAGATGAGAGGTTTTGCTGTCGGCTTTTACTGGCAGTTCATTTCTCATACTTTGAATGGCTGCAGCGAATCGAGTAATGCCTTGCCGAGTTCCTCATACAATTCAACGCATTGATCAATCTCGTTTGCACTTTCGCGGGTGGATTCAGTGGACTGGTTTAGCTTTGACACATGCTCACTCATTTCCTGAACGATAGATGTTACAGCGTTGGACATTTCATCGATTGCCGTGGTCTTTTTGGCCACCTTGTTTATACTTTTTGCAATGTCTGACACGCTTGATGCGGTTCCCTGCACGCTCTTTGATACTTCCATTGAGGTGGCGGCGGCTTGCTGAACATTGCTTGAGACTTCCCTTACGCCGTCAGCGGTCTTGGAGAAATTACGAGATATTTCGTTTGTGGTTGCGGTTTGTTCTTCTACAGCTGCGGCAATGACGCCAGAGATCGAATTGATTTCAGCGATTCTATCGCCGATATCCTTAATGGCAGTGACTGCTTGGTCTGTATTTTCCTGCATTTCCTCAACCTGATCCCGGATATTTTCAGTAGCAGAGGCGGTTTGCTTTGCGAGTTCTTTGACTTCATTGGCGACAACCGCAAATCCCTTGCCCGCATCGCCAGCGGACGCTGCTTCGATGGTGGCGTTGAGAGCGAGTAGATTGGTCTGAGAAGCAATGCCTTTAATCATTTCCACGACTTTCCCGATTGCTTTTGCCGATTTACCGAGCTTATCCATGGTGGTTCGGGTCTCTGTTGCTGCGCTGGTGGCCTCAGTCGCAATGGTCGCTGCTTCTGCCGAGTTTCTCGACACCTCGTTTAGCGATGCAGACATCTCTTCAATAGAGGCGGCCACACCACTGACCGAGGAGACCATCTGCTCGGTTGAACTGGCGATGTTGTTCATGGTTGTTGAGATTTCATCAGACGCAGCCTCCATTGCAGCCAATGTCGTAGGCATTTTTTCAGACGTGGCCGCGATGACATCGGACTGGCTGCTGATGTCGGCGATACTTTCGGATAGATGGGTTACCAGTTCGTTTGATCTATTGGATGCATCGCTCGATTTTTGGGAGATTCCGGTCATGGTCTCAGAATCTTTCTTGAGCTGTGATGTAATGCCCACCAGCGTTTCCGTTGCAGTCTCAAACGTCAGTGCATCGCTCTTGAATTGTCCGATGAGAGGAGCGAGCTTTTGAACTGTGGAATTGAAAGCAGCTTCTAATTTTTGAAAATCATCTCCCATGCCCTCAATTGACCGAACCTCTTCTGTCACAGTGTAATGAACTTGCAGATCACCATCAGCCATCTGTTGAAGCAGTTCTAGCAGGGACTGTACTTCTTCATGTATCAGGTCGTATTGAGAAGCAGAGAGCAAGTCACGCTCACTTGTCTTCTGGGATGCCTGCGGTGACTCCCCGCGGACCATAGAATGGAGATCTAGCAATTTGTTGACAGCAATGAGTATTTTTTGGTTTTTCGATGTGGCACCAGTGGGGTTGGCCCTCGCATCGAAGTCCCCCTGTTTTGCCGCCTCCAAAAGGCGTACTATTTCCTCGTAGGCGTCTTTTTTCGGGCTTTTTACTTGCCCCCCGTTGTCTTGAACAGTTTCCATGGTTGGCATTTTGATACCTCCATCCTTCTGTGTTCAGTTCTATTTTTTATGCATCCCAATCGCAATCGAGCTATTTTCTCCTGTAGTGGCTATGCTTCTATCTGAAGCAACGCACCAACGTTTAATAGAATCAGTAGTTCATCTTGTAGTGGGACCACTCCTGATATAAACCGTTCGTCCAGATGGTCGATATTTGCGGGTACTGGCTCAATTTGGTCTTCTTGAAACTCCACTACCTCGCCAACACTGTCGACCCGCAGCCCCACGGTGTCTTCGCTGGTTTTTAGATCTTCCCTGTTCTCTCTCTTTTGGACAGCGGATAACTCGATGTCCGATTTGAGAATTATGTTATGACTGTCCTCGCTCAAGGTACATGGCGAAAGAGCAAATCGAGTAGCCAGATCAAAAATAGTAACAATCTGTCCCCGCAAATTAATCAGACCAATGATATATTCTGGGGCCCGTTGTACAAATGTACTTTCCATGAGTTGGTTGATTTCACGTATAAGTAGAATGTCGATTCCCATGAGCTGCTCTTTCAGCCTGAATGTGACGTATTGACTCATTGCGGCGCCTCGCTGGTCAATCCAGTTGATTTGAGTAACTCGATCGGGTCTAGGAAGAGAGTTAGGTTGTCATCAATAACCGCAGTCCCTTCAACGCCAGGGCCATCAAAGAAAGGTCTTTGCAAAGCAATATTCACGTCCATGGCATCTATCACTTGTGAAGCGATGATGCCACCGCACGTCTGCACTGCTTTGCCATTTTCATAATACTTAGGGATTATTAAGAAGAGTTCGTCTGTCTCGCTTGGCAGCGGTTTCACCGGCAAGCATTCATCGAGCATTATTATGGGTAGTCCTGCTCCTTGATACTTAATAAAATGCCTATTGCCCATCTGTTCGATGTCATTTCTGTCTATCTTTTCCAGTCTTAGAATTTTTTCCTGGGGGACCGCAAAAACTTCGTCCGAGGCGCTATTAAAAAGAATGACGGATCTTTGGTTGATTGATCCATCTTGGTCAGTCTGACCCTTGCGGCGTCGCTCTTCCCTTTTTAAATCTGAAAAGCGCAGCTCTGCAATTTCGCTTATTCCCAATGGATCGAGAATCATTATCACGCGACCATCTCCCAGGATTGTGGTGCCTGCAAAGCATTTGATTTTTTTTAAGTACGAAGATAGGGGCTTGACGACGATTTCCTCCATGTCGAGCAATTCATCCACAATGACGCCAAACTGGTTTGCCCCTGACCTGAGAACGAGGATGTGGTAGTCGCTCTTGTAGTGCTCCCTGCGTTCCGTGTTCCTTCGCCGATCTTTGCAATCCGCAGTATTGCCACTGCTCATGTTCTTTGCAAAACGCCTGTCAGTGATGCTCTTTCTGCGATTGTCTCGGATTTCGCCTGTTTCCGGGTCTGTATACGTCTGTTCCATACAGAGAAGATCTGCGAGTCGAACAAGCGGTAAGAGCTTGCCCCGCAACCTTAGGACCGATGCGCCTTGGATTTTTTCGATCCTTTCTTTCACATCCTTTGCGTAAACGATGACAAGCTCCACAATACTCACTTGTGGCACCGCAAATACAGCGTCTTGCACACTGACGATGAGAGATGGAATGATCGCCAGGGTCAGGGGCAGGCTGAGTAAAACCGTGGTCCCATACCCTTCGATCGTTTCGAGTTCAATTTGACCGCCGAGCTTCTCAATATTGGTGCGCACCACGTCCATACCCACGCCGCGGCCGGAGATGTCAGATACCTGTGCAGCAGTAGAAAAACCAGGGGTCATGACCAAGTTGACGATATCTCGCTGGGACATCTTTGCAGCATCAGCTTCGGTTACAATTCCCTTCTCTATGGCTTTTTTAATGATCTTTTTGGAACTTATGCCGCGACCATCATCATTTATCAGGATGTTAACGTGTCCACCTTGATGGAAGGCCCTAAGGGTGATCTTTCCACCACGGCTCTTTCCCATCTGCTCCCGTTCGACAGGAGGCTCGATGGCGTGGTCTACACAATTGCGCACCACGTGTACAAGCGGATCGGCGAGCATCTCGATGATCGACTTATCGAGCTCTACTTCTGACCCCTCGACATGCAATTCGACTTCTTTGCCCAGGGATCTAGACATATCCCGGACAACCCTGGAGTACCTGCTGAATAGGATCCCGATGGGTTGCATTCGGGTCTGCATGATGCCTTCTTGTAATTCAGTGGTCACATGATCCAGGTTTTGCAATATGGGCGTGAGTCCGGGGATTTCGTCTGCCCTTTTGTTAACGAGTCTCAGCAATTGGTTCCGCCCGAGCACCAACTCACCGGCCATGTTCATGAGATCCGTAAGCAAATCGACCTTTACACGGAGCGTTTCCTTTACTTCTTTCTTTGCTACTGATCCTTTTGTAGACGTCGGTGCTACTTTGGGGGTCTGCTGTTTTTTTTCCTCTTCTTGGCCTTTATACTTGTCCTTGAAGGGGGTCACATCGATTTGCTTTAATCTCTCGGCCGGTATATCAAGGCCCTGACTCAACATGTCCAAGTCGAGCACGGTGGCACAGATGAACTCAAAAAGGTGCCCCTTTAACAGATCCTCACTGTTGTCCGGGTCTGAGGAAAACCAAAGACACTTGCCTATGGATGTGGCGCTCGCGATGACATCTTTGAAGGTGAGTCCCTTGTCCTGGATATCCTCTCCTACATTTAGGGTCACCCGGTAGAAAAGCATGCCTTCGGCAAGGGTTGATTTGACTGCATCACTGGTTGCATCCAACTCCGAGAGGATGTCGCTGTCTGACCTCTGTTCACGCGGCGGCTCTGGCTGATCGGATACAGCCTTTGCTTCCTCTTTGGGAATGTTGCTGTTTTTTTTCTCGATTAGGGCATTCAGTAATTCGGTCTCCTCCTTGCAGGGGACCTGATCGCTGTTTTGTACATCTTCAATCATCGCCGAAAGAACGTCGACAGAGCGTAGCAGCACATCTACCACATTTGGGGTACATGCTAATTCTCCGTCTCTAAGCTGCATCAAGACGTTCTCCATCACGTGACTGAAGCTCTTTAGGGATTCAAATGAAAGAAAGGAGGCACCGCCCTTGGTGCTGTGAACGGCTCGAAAGATACGGTTGACAATCTCAGACGATACTTGCTCGCCCTGATTCTCCATCTCAAGGAGATCAGGTTCGATCGCTGATAGATGATCGCGCGTTTCTAGAATGAATTCTTGTAGAATCTCATCGTAGCCGTCGTTCATTGCATATCCCCAATAGGTTGTGCCGATCAATAAGGAATGCGGCCTGACTCTGAATAACTTTAGGTTGATCGTATTAGAACGTGGAAATTAGATGGGATTCTTGAAGCGTTTATGGTTTCAAGGTGCCGCCGATGACAATCTCATCGCCAGTGACGAGTACCACGACTGCTTTGGGACCGTGGGTGTCGATTATCACTGGAACTTCGAATTCAATCTTTCCGTAGGCCTCCCCATTGCGGGTCAGGGTGCCCTGGGCCACCCATGTTTCGGGCTCTGCAACCCAGCTGTTGGTATGGGTACTGGCGATGTACACATCGTGATACTGATAGGCAGTATCGCCTAGGGAAAACGAATTCTGATTGCGGATATACATGGCCTGGACAGTGTCTTTGCTATCCTGATAAAGCGCGTACTCAAACCCTTCTGCCACTGTGATGACACTGTCTTCCCACTGGATGGTGCCAGTGGCTTGGTCGTTGGTTTCGTAGCTCACAACCCCGCCGCTGTTGTCGAACTCTGACTGCCCGGTATGTCTGACATCCACATTGAGCAACGCGCCTTGGGAAACCACGGTACCTGTTATCTTGCGATCAAATTGCACGGTGTTGATCCTCGCAGGGCCTGTTTTGACGTACGCACTCGCACTCGCGATATTGAGCTCTCCAAGATCTGTCACAGTGACGACAAACCTGAGATCAGTGTGGGAATCGACGAACACGTCCCAGGTGCTGCTGATATCTCCTTCGAACGCTTGGATGACGATTTCGTACTGGGGCTGATCGACCAATTTCAGGATCAGTCTATCCGTTGGTGTGGCCGCATAGGTATATACATCGGGCTGTGTTGGATTCTGGGTGATGGTGCCTACATACGTAGGCACGCCCGTCTCAGTGCTGGCAAAGAATACGCCTGCGACGCACCCATCGATGAGTGTTTTGGTGTTCGTCGCCACGTCGTATGTGGTGCCAAACGCATGGTAAATGAGTGCTCGCTCGGGATTGTTCTCCGTATCGGTATCAGTATCCGAGTCAGCATCTGAGTCGGTGTCGGAGTCAGCATCTGAGTCGGTGTCGGAGTCAGCATCCGAGTCGCTGTCAGCATCAGCATCTGCGTCCGAGTCAGAGCTCGTGTCTGTATCTGATGCCGATGCTGAGTCATTCCCGCTACTACAGGAAACAATAACCAACAAGAAAGCCAACATAGCCCCCAAAAGCGCATGCTTAGACGCCATTGAGTTCTCCTTTAATTAGCGCGGGCGTTCAGCCTGTCGAACAGGCGTTTATCGCCGCTGACTGCCAAGACCCGGTCATCAGAAGTGGCGCGGTGAATATCCGTACCGAATTGATCCGCATATCCCTTGATGTACAACGTACGGGCAAGCTCTCCGCTCCGGCTGACCTTGGGCAGGTGAAAAGATGGATGATTTACCTGAAACCGGGCACCCATGCGCCTGAGCGCTTCGATGCGATCCAGATTCCCCTGTAAAAACCGGTATCTTTCTGCATGGGCTAAAAGAGGGGTGTAGCCGCTGGACTTCAGGGTGAAGATAACTTCCTCTAGCAGCATTGGCTCTCGATATACCGGCGCCTCGAACAGAACATACCGCTCCTTGCCCCAAGCCAGCAGGTCTCTTTTTACCGCCCGATCGAGAAATTGCCGCTCGACGTAGTATTCTGCGCCAGGCACGATCTTCAAGGGCAGCCCAAGCCTTGAAAAACACGTGCTGAGCGCAGCTGTAGCGTTGAGGATCTGGTCGGTGCTCGTGGGATAGATATCTGAGATGACGTGGGGCGTTGCGATGACTTTGACCACGCCCAGCTCGACCAATAGGTGGGCAATGGCAATGGCGGTCTCCTCATTGGGCGCACCGTCGTCGAGGCCGGGTAGGATATGGCAATGGGCGTCCACCTCGCTCATTGGAGGTGGTTCGATCAGCCCGTCGCGTCTCACAAGTACCGAAAACATGTCGCTATCTTCTAGTTTCGCAAGTGGTTTTTAATCGATACCACGGGGTGGCTGTTTGAGCAACTTCGATGAGAATTAGTGAGATGCTAGTGTCAGGGGCGCTGCTGATCATGAGCAGCGCGACTATCTCCAGTCGAGGTGGGATTGTCGCATCTCGGGCCGAATTTGGGAAATGGTGTCAAAGTCACGATCGCGGTGCAACAACACCATACCGCTCTCTAGCGCTAATTGCGCTATACAACAGTCGATTGGACTACGAACCGTGCGCCCTGTACGACGTAAATCAAAGAAAATACGCGCGGCATTCGCCCAGGTAGCATCAGATACTGCCAAGTACTCCTGATCTCGGAGATAGCTGCTGAGCAGACCCCATTCCCGTTCGTCGCGGCATCCCTGCAACAGCTCCATCTCGGTGAAACGAGTGAGCACGACGTCCTCGGGGTCGACCAGGTCGGCGAGTTGACGGCGCTTATTACCACTGCTATCGCGAAGCAGGTCAATCCAAACCGAAGTGTCAATCAGCGTTGCTTCTGACATCCCTTAGCGCCTTGTGGTCAAAGTCATCGACAAACCGGATCTTGCCAGCCAATTCAGCCAGGTTCTTCTTCTTTCTAATCCGGATCAGCTCTTCGAGCGCCATGTGCAGCAAAGCCCGCTTGGTACGCACACCAGTCACACTGAATGCTTCTTCTACCAAAGCATCGTCGAGAACCACATTTGTACGCATAAACACCTCCATGTTGTGTATAATAATGTGTATTATACACAAAGTCAATGGGCAGCAAGACAAGCAAAAGAAGAGGGGGTAGCTTCTCAAAAAGTGCTGGTAAATGCAGAGCGCAGGCGTCACCCCCGCGAAAGAGGGTGTCGCGAAAGTAGTGCCGCGAAGCGGTAAAGGGATAAAGCCTGGGGTTTCCAACCCCAGGGCTAAGGGGTAAGCATAAACATGTGTCCTGATGGGACGCTGCCCTGCTGTGTATGATCATCCCCACAGCACCTTCAGCGCTGAACATTGTATTTTTACCAATGTACCTGGGGCTAAAGCCGCCAGGCTATATGCCGCTGCTGCTTCGCAGCACTGCTTTTGCGACACCCTGCGCGGGAAGGACGTTCTTGGATTGAATGACAGGACACGACCTAATTCAATGTATCATGCTCCAATTTCGATGGGATTGGTCCGCAAGTATTGGGTGGTGGATTTCTTTCTTTTGATATCGTCAATGATAATGCGAACTTGTTCTGCTTTTAGGTCAGCTGCGCGTGCTATCTCCTCTTCAGGTGCGCCGGCTTCCCATCCGCACCAGATCAAGTCGAGTAAATCAAATGGAATCCGGAAGAAAAATTCCTCCTGCGTCTGTTCGGCACTGTACGTGTCAGAGGTCGGTATTCTCTGGCAGATCTCTTCTGGGATCTCCAAATGGGCTGCCAGCTGGTATACCTGGCTCTTGAACAGGTGAACAATGGGCTTGATATCCACCCCGCTGTCTCCGAATTTTACAAAGAACCCGAGGTCGTGCTCGTTCTTGTTTGGGGTGCCGATGACCCCATAATTGCGAATTTCAGCGTGGTAATACAGCATACTCATCCGGCTGCGCTGCTTGAAATTCGAGGCGGCGACGATCTCCAGGTACTCTTTGAGCGGCAACCTGGTGGTTTTCTCCTCACCCTCGGGAGAGATTACTGTCAGCTGAAAGAAATTTAACGTTCCCGCCTCCAACAATCCTTTGGGCAGGACGATCTTTGTCCGATAGCTTTCGTCGTATTCGGGAAATATTCTTTTAATCGCTGCATCTCGGCGTTGATAGCATCCAAATCCAAACAGGGCAGGGGTCATATTTTCAATCACGTGTGCCACCCCGACCTTGGCAATGAGCTTTCTGGTGAGTCCGATATTGTCTGGACTGGATTCCGCTTCTGGCATGAGCACGGCCAATACCCTTTCCGGGCCAAACGCCCGGGCACACAGGGCCAGCACCACTGAGGAGTCGATCCCGCCGCTCACACCGACCACGCCGCCTTTTCTTTTGAACTCCTTAAATATGGTCTGTCGCATCTGCGTGACGATGCGGTCCACTTCCCTTTCTGCATCAATTTTCAGTGATTCCTTCGAATACGGCATGTCATATCCTTTCGGCTTTCAGTGACTCCCGCGAGTACAGCATGTTAAACCCTTTTGCCTATTGTGCGCTTTGCAATCGTCATTGTACCCCAATCTCCGGATAAATCGACATCTAGTGCTTATTCATCGGGAGCCCGGCATCAGACGTCGAAATTTGGAAGGCGCTTCATTCAAATTGGGGCTTTTCTATGTCTTTTAGTGTAAAGTAGAAGGTCGCACCTTTGTCTACCTCGCTCTCGAACCAAAGTCGCCCACCGTGGCGCTTTACGATTCGGTGCACCGTTGACAGGCCAATGCCCGTGCCAGGAAACGCCTTGTTGCTGTGCAGGCGCTGAAACGGCGCGCATAACTTGTCCGCGTATTTCATATCAAAGCCCGCACCATTGTCCTGGACAAAGAATATGGGCTCACCATTTCTGGTCAAAAGCCCCAATTCGATCTCTGTCTGTCCTCGATGCTTGGTGAACTTCCAAGCATTGGCTAGCAGGTTATCGAGGGCCTGATAGATCAGGCGCGGATCGCCCAATGCGGTCAAATTATCGGCAATGCGTATGACCGCGTTTCGCCCCGGCTCGGCCTCTCGCAGATGTGCTGAGATCTCCCGTGTAATTTTGCTGAGATCGACGGGCTCGTAGGTCATTTCAGCACGGGTCACCCGGGACAGGGCGAGCAGGTCGTCGATCAATTGACTCATGCGTCCGGCCTGATGCAGCACCCGATGCAGGTAATCTTGCTCTTGGTTATTGAGCTTTTTTAGGCAGTCTTCTAAAAGCGCCTGACCGTATCCCTTGATAACCCTGAGGGGCGCTTGAAGGTCGTGGGATACCGAGTATGCAAAAGCCTCGAGCTCCTCGTTGACCGCCGCAAGCCGCTCTCGGTGCCTGCGTAAGGCCTCCTGTTGTGCGTGCATCTCGAGAAACACGCTCACCTTGGAGACCAGAATGGTGGGGTTATAGGGCTTCACAATGTAGTCCACTGCCCCTGATTCGTACCCTTTGAAAATCTGCGCCTCTTCGGAATAAGCCGCGGTCAGGAAGATGATAGGCATGTTCTTGGTCTTGGCATCGCCCCTGAGTAGCTCGGCCAATTCGTATCCATCCATGCCCGGCATCTGTACATCGAGGATGGCCAGGGCGAAATCCCTTTCCAGGGTGGCGGCAAGGGCCTGCTCTCCGCTGAGCGCCTTGACCAGTCGGGATCCGGTCTCGGCCAGGATCTTTTCGAGCGCGAGGAGGTTCTCCTTCCGGTCATCTACGATGAGGATCTCTTGTCCGGTGTACTTCAACACGCTCTCTTTTTGTAGATGCGGGCAGACCTGTCCACCACATCGTACACGTCTGCCACGTCGCTGAACTGGAGATCCTCCTTGGTGCCCAGGCATAGAAATCCGCCGCGTACTAAACTCTCTGTGAAAAGCCGCAGCGCCCGGTTTTGAAGATCTCGGTTGAAATAGATCAGCACATTGCGGCAGAGAACAAGGTGCATCTCTCCGAATACCTGATCTGTGCTCAGGTTGTGATTGGCAAAGGTAATGCGCTCTTTGAGAGATGGGTGCATTGACGCTGAATCATATCCAGCGTGGTAGTACTCGGAAAAAGACCGGGTGCCGCCAGCCGCCTGGTAATTGCGAGTGGATTCCTGAATGCGATCCACCGAATAAATACCCATTTTGGCGCGTTCAAGCGCATCGTCGTTAAAATCGGTACCAAAGATGGTAGTGCGGTCGAGATCCCCTGATTCCCACATCGCTATAGCCAGGGAATAGACCTCCTCACCAGTGGCACAACCCGCAGCCCATACCTTGACAAAAGGATAGCTTTTCAGGATGGGGACCACCTGCTCGCGCAAGGCCCGGTAAACGAACGGGTCTCGAAACATCTCCGTAACCGACACAGAGAAGTGCTGCGCCAGCTCACAAAACAAGGCCTCGTCGTGAATAACGCGGGGGATAAGCTCGGAGATGACGCCAATATGTTGGCCAGCGATGAACTGGCGTATCCGGCGATCAATGGACGCGCGGGCATAGGAACGAAAGTCATAGCCGTATCTCCGGTAAAGGGTTTCTAAGAGAAGGTCCACTTCCATGGTTTCGATTTGGATCTTCTCATTCATGGCGTTGGTTTGCCCCTATCTGTATAGCCACACCCGCATCATCGAGAGGAGCCTGTCCTGGTCGATGGGCTTGGGCAGGTAATCGCTCGCACCGGCTTGGATGCACCGTTCCTGGTCTCCTTTCATTGCCTTGGCGGTCAGGGCGATGATCGGCAGCTTTTTAAAGCGATCCTGGGACCGGATTTGTTTCATGGTCTCGTACCCATCCAGCACTGGCATCATAATGTCCATGAGGACGATATCCACTTCGCGTTCTTGATCGAGTACCTCGATCGCCTTTTCCCCGTTCTGCGCCTTAATTATCTGCATCCCACGATCGGAGAGGATTTTGGAAAGGGCAAACAAGGTGCGCATATCGTCGTCCACGAGGAGTACTTTCTTGTCGCGCAGCAAGGCGTTGGTGTCGTGCAGGCTCGTGATAACCTGTTGTTTTTTCTTGGGCATATCGGCAACAACGCGGTGAAGGAACAATGAGACCTCGTCTAACAGTCGCTCTTCGGAGCGCACGTCCTTGACAATGATTGAGTCTGAATATGACCTCAAATCCAGGTCTTCTTCCCACGTGAGATCCCGTGCGGTGTAGACAATGACAGGGGGGACGTCGATGCCCGTGTCTTTTTCCAAGCGCTTGAGCAGCTCATCCCCATCAAAATCCCAAAGACCGAGGTCCAAAATCATGCAGTCGTACGGGTTCGACCTGAGCGCTTCGATGGCTTCCCCACCACCAGTGACCGCATCCACAGTGACGTCATTGTCTGCTATCAGCTCGATGATGCCCTTTCTGGTATCCTCGTTGTCCTCCACTACGAGGACTTTTCTTGCCTGGCGGCTCGCTGTATCTTCCAGCTTTTTCAGTGCAGCACTGATCTGTTGAGGGGTCACCGGCTTTTGAATGTATCCAATCGCACCCTTGCGCATGGCCTTGCCAGAAGGTTCGTCAGCAGAGACGACATGGATCGGAATGTGCCTGGTTTTGGCGTCTTCTTTGAGCAATTCGAGCACGCGCCATCCATCCATACCTGGTAGTTTTAGATCCAGCACGATGGCCCGTGGAAAGAACCGCCGGGCAAGATCGACGCCGGCTTCCCCAGTAGCGGCAGCCAAAACCTTGAACCCGAGCTCGCGGCATTGCTTGGCCAGGATCTGAGCAAACTTAACGTCATCTTCGATAATCAGGATTGCACGATCAGTCTTTGCGAGCACCTCTCGATCATCGGGTATCTCTAAAAAATGTTCGTGCTCATGTGCTGCCGGTCGACCATTAGATCCCATAGACCCCGCTGGTACGGCAGGTGCTTCGATATCTGCCTTGGGTGTGTCTACGGGTAAGAATACCGAGAAGACAGATCCCGTGCCCGGTTCGCTGGAAAGGTGGATCTCTCCACCGAGGATCCTAACGAGCTCCCTAGCAATTGACAGCCCCAGGCCACTGCCGCCATACTTGCGGGATGTGCCGCCGTCAGCCTGCTGAAATGCTTCGAAAATGAGCTTTTGCTGCTCGGGTGCGATGCCGATACCCGTATCTCGCACGACAATGGCAAGCGCATGCTTTGGATCGAGCCCGCTTTGCCGCAGATCGGTGCCAGGTCTCGCAAGATCGAATGTGATCCCAATGGTTCCCGTTTCAGTAAACTTGATGCTGTTCGACACCAAGTTTTTGATCACCTGCTCAATCCGTTTGCGATCCGACACAATGCACGCGGGTGCCCCGGCCTCAACTGAAATGTTGAGTCCGAGACCCTTTTCCTCGGCCATGTGTTTGAACGACGTTCTTGTCGAGGCCGCTAGATCTGCCACGATCACCTCGTGAACGCGAAGATCCATGCGACCCGCCTCGATCCTGGACAGGTCCAAAATCTCGTTGATCAAAGAGAGCAAATCGTTGCCGCTCGTATAGATAACACTGGCAGATTCGACCTGATCCGTGGTGAGGTTGCCGTTTTTGTTCTCCATTAGGGATCTTGCGAGCAACAACAAGCTGTTGAGCGGTGTTCTGAGCTCATGGGACATGTTGGCCAAAAACTCTGACTTGTACTTGCTTGCAAGCGCCAAGGCGTCGGCCTTATCGGCGATATCACGCCTCGCTTGCTCTACCTCTCCTTTTTGCCTTCCGAGGAGTTCGTTTTTCTCTTCCAGCTCCTCGTTCGTCACCTGGAGCTCCTCGTGCTGGGCCTTGAGTTTTTCCTCGGAATCTTTGAGCCACCGGGTTTGTTCCTCCAGCTCTTCATTGGCGGCCTTTAGCTCTTCTTGTTGGGATTGCAGCTCCTCGGAGAGCCGCTGGGATTCATCGAGGGATTGGGCTAGCTTGGTTCTGCTTTGCCCGCTATCAATGGCCACGGCGATGTTCTCGCCCACCATGTTGAAAAACTGGGTTTCGGCATCGGCAAACCCCTTCAGGGTGCCGAGCTCAATCACGGCTTTGACCCTATCGTTGTGAACAATCGGTTTTAAATAGATATTCTTTGGCCGGGCTTCTCCCAGGCCGGATTCGATCGAGATGTAGTCCTCTGGCACCTCTGTGAGTATGATCTCCTCCTTTTCCAGGGCTGCCTGACCGACGAGCCCTTCTCCGGGCTTGTACTCGGTTGCCAAGTGCTTTCTCCATTTGTGAGCGTAGCTAGCTTGAAGCCTTAGATTCTCTTCTTCGTCACCGAGATACAAGAGACCGGTTTGCGCATCCAGGTACTTGCAAAGGAAGGTGATCACATTGCGACACAGTGCGTCGATGTTCAAGTCGCCACGCATCAAATCAGAGAGCTCGGCCTGGCCTGTTTTGAGGGCGGTTTGTTGTTCCAGCTCTTTTTGGGCTGACTTTGTGTCGGTGATATCCCAGAAGCTCTCGATGATGCCTTCAAAGGAGCCGTCCGGCGCATTGAGTCGTATCGCTTTTAGGATACAGGTGTATGCCTTACCGTCTTTTGTGGTCTTTGTTACTTCGCACTCTATATTGTCGGTGACACCGGTTTGTAGCTTTATGAGGGGACATTCGTCTGTATGACAAAGCGAGCTGTGGAATACTTCGTAGCATTTCATTTTTTCCGAGGCCGCTCTGCCAACACCGGACATGGACACCAAGGTGTCGTTGATCCGTAACTGGTTGTAATCGCGGTCGACGAGCCGTTTGCCGTCGATGGCTGTCTGGAAGAGCCTGTCGAGCTCGAGGTGGGCGCGCACCATCTCGTTTTCCGAGTTTCTGTAGGAGAACAGGGCCAACCAGAAGGCAAAGAGATACGCGGCAAAGCGCAGTACGTGCCAGAACCACCAGCCCGGTCCCCAGACCGAGGACATGTGAAAAATAATCCCGGATACGCCGAACAAAAGCGTGAGGAGCAAAAAGAGCAAATCTTCTTGGGTCTTTCTTCTAAAGTAGCGAATGCCAAAGTTGAGTGCAGCGAATACGGTCAAGCCCCCACCCAGCAGGTTGATCGCATTTGCCGCAGGGGTAAATTCCCCGTTTGCTACCATGGTCGGCAGTTGGGTGGGATAAAACGCTGAAAAGGCACCGACCAGCACCGTGACGAGCATCACTGTACCAGTGGTCGCCATTGCGGACGCCCGGGGCAGCGCCCTTTCTGGGAACCATGCGAGGGCAAAAAGCACCCCTCCGGCGAGCACTGCGAGGCTGTGAAGCCACACAAAGGAGACCCCGACCGGAACACAGCTGTGAAATATGTCCAGCAGGGCCATGGATACGAGCGCACAAGCGATCCACATCCGCCGGGTCGTGAGCGTTATTTGCTTTGAAAAAAGGAGGATAACCGCCAGGATCAATCCGAGAATTGCCCCGGCCACTTCCAACGTCGAGTGAAACGGCATCGATGATCGCTGCCAACTGGGAAAGGCAGTGTCGAGAAGTGTCGTCCCTGCAATAGGCAAGGCTATCCCGAGAACAACCACGGTCGGCAGGATCCACCCTGCTGATCCATTTCCCGCCGTAACACGCTCCTGTTTTTCTGCTGACATGTTCCCCCCCATGAATCTGCATCACAACAGATGGCAGCAGCTAAAACGTAGATAACGCTTGAAATGGCGCTCAGTTATTTAATGAGTACGGTTTATACAATCAAAAATTAATACTTTGTTTTTTGTTAATAATGTATTGTCGCCCCCAATTTTTTCCGTCTTTTGGCCAGAGACGGTCCTTGACCAACCCCAGGAAGCGGATAAAGTCCCAATAAAGGCATGATATGCGATGAAAAACCAAACAGAGACCCCAATGCGGGTGTTGCATCTGATACACTGCTTCCAGACGGGCGGTTTAGAGCGCATGGTGCTCTCGCTTTGCTCGGCGCTTCATCAAGACGGCTTCGTCAATCGCGTGGCTGCTTATACTGGAGAAGGCCCGATTCGGGAGGCACTGGCGGCAGCCGGGGTCGAGACGACCCGTCTGCCCTATGGCGGTGGGCTTGATCTGCGGCTGAGTGGCCATGTCCTATCCCTCATAAAGAAAAGCCGCATCGATCTGATTCATACGCATCATGTAGGCCCTTTTATCTATGGAGCAATTCCGGCAAAGATTGCTCAAATACCCCATGTACACACAGAACACAGCAGGGAGCTCTACGGCCGTGCGCGAATGAGGGCGATTGGTCGGTCAATGGACTTAACTGCTACGGTCGTCTGCGTAACCGATGAGGTAGCGAGGTGGCGGGCTCAGGCATTTGGCAAGGTGCCGCTCGTGATTCCCAACGGCGTTCCCATGCCAACCGCATCGCGTTCCTCTCTAAAACCCGTGTCGCGACGCCTTCTCAAGGTGCCAAAAGACGCATTTATCATTGGCTGTGTGGCCCGGTTGTCGCCAGAAAAGGATCACGCTACCCTCATTCAGGCATTTGGTCTGTTAGTAAAAAAAGGTATTCAAGCCAAATTGATACTTGTGGGCGGGGTGCAAAATAACGCATACCACGCTCAGTTAAAGGGCCTCATTGGGGATCTTGGAATTCAGGACCAGGTTTTGTTTCTCGGAGATCGTTCGGACGTGGATATGTTGCTCCCCGGCTTTGATGCCATCGCCCTATCGAGCAAGCGCGAAGGCATGCCCCTGGCCCTACTCGAGGGCATGGCACATGCCATGCCCGCGGTTGCAACGAACGTGGGTGGCATACCGGATTTGCTCGGCAACGGGGGGGGGATTGCGGTCGAGCCAGGGGACTTCCGGACGATGAGCCGTGCGTTTGAGATATATGCCAGGGATGCCAATCGACTGAAACGGGACAGTGATCGGGCCCAAAAGATTGTAAAAAAGCAGTATTCTACGCAGATTATGGCTGATGGGTATCGCCGGGTCTACGAATTTCTGTTAAGGCCTGTCAGTAGAAACTCCGGGGAGGACGCTTAATACTTTGGGATAACCTCGAAGTGTTGTATTGTAGGTGACTTTGTGCATATAATGCATATAATCGTAAAAACAACGGGATGATTGCGCACCCATTTTCAGGAAGTAGCGTTTTGAGATACTTTTTGACACTCGTATTGATCGCGTCGGTTGCCCGCGTGGCGCTTTTTGGGGCCATAGCGAGGGCTGACGAAGAGGAGTTGGTTCCAGGTGATGAAGTCAATGTCTTCATTCCCGGATTGAGCCCACCGTATCAAACCCTGCAGATCGATGATCAAGGTGAGATCGACCTCGGGGTAAACGGCAGGGTGAAAATAGCAGGTGGTCCCCTCGAGCGGGGCGAAGAGCTGCTCAAACTTCACTTGCGCAACTACCTCAGGAGCATTGCCGGTGTTTCATTGACGCTCAGTCGGGCGCAGATCTCGATATTGGTTACCGGTCTTGTTGCCGAGCCCGGCATTGTTGCGGTGCCATCCTCAGTAGGTATCTGGCGGATCATCGAAATGGCCGGTGGGATAATATCGGGTGCGGATCTCTCACGGGTGATCATCATACGAGGCGAACAGGAGATCCAAGTGGACTTGCGCGCCCATCTCACTCGGGATAGCACTGACCCACTGCCACCGCTTAAGGCCGGTGATACCCTTTTCATCCCTGCAGATCCCAGCCTTTCGATTAGCGAGGGAGGGGCGACTGCTTTTCTCGGTAATACGGCCCTTCAGCGAAAGGTATTTGTTATTGGCGCGGTTCGCACGCCTGGCCTTTACGATAGGTCTGATTCCCTAGATGTGATCACTGCTGTCGCCCTGGCGGATGGGCCGACCGAAGCGGCAGATCTCAGCCACACCCGGGTGTATACCCCGGATTCGAGCGAGGTCGTCGACCTCAACAAAGTCCTCAAAGGGGATCAGTCAGCCCTCAAAAAACTTCCTAAAAATATCGGCATTATTATCTATCTACCCACACTTGAGAGGGGTATCGATACCCGGTTGGGGTCTTTTATCAACGTGCTTGGGGGTGTGAATGAACCTGGGAGAATCCCGGTCAGCGGACCGGTGCGGCTCATCGATGCCATTGGGCTTGCTGGCGGACCGGCTGAGAGGGCCAAATTGCGCCACGTGAGGGTTATTCGAGACGAACCCGGGTTTACACTCGTGAGTGACTACAATCTAAAGCGCTACTTTAAAAAGGGCGGCATAGCAGGCCGGGCGATAGTTTATCCGGGTAGCACGGTGGTGATTGGAAGACGTGATCTTGAGGTGTTAAGGACGACCGTGAGCTTGATCTCTACAGCGGCCCTGGTTTCCACCGCTGCAGCGCTCTGGCTCCAAATCGCGGGTGTTATTGAGCCATGAAAAAGAAGGCGACAAAAATAAGAAAAGGGTTCTACGCGTTCATCTCACTGGCGATCGCGGTCATTGGCTGTGCACCGACAGTGACCGTGCGGCACATGGACTATACCTATGATCGCGTAGAGATTTATCTCGACAATGAGTTTGCCGGAGAACTTGAGCCAGGCCAATCCATTTCCCAAAACGTATCCCGGGGCATTCACCTCATAGAGGCACTTCCTGAAGGAGAGAGAACCTGCCCCTGGACCGAGGACGGCAGTGGTATATATGTTCTCGTTGACCGGGAAGCCGAGCTAATACTGCTGCCTCGGTATTCCGCAGCACCAGAAGAAGCATCCCCCACCTCGTTCCGGGAAGTGATGAAATCGCCCTACTAGCATATCTAAGATTTTTCACTTATACGGCAAATTTTCATTTTTTAGCTTGATTTTTAACGCTTATTGCATTAAATATAAATGTGCTCCTGGAATTGTCCAAGGACAGTAAATTTTGCAGGCAGGGTAGGTAGTCATGAAAACATTATGTGCAGCAGTTCTTTTTTTCGCGTTGTCAGTGCCTGGGATAATTGTGGCCTGGCCCGGCGGCGGTGGCGGCGGTGGCGGCGGCCATAATGGCGGCGGCGGCGTGCCTGAACCATTGACCATCGCCCTGATTGCTGCGGGCGGCGCAGGTGCTGTTGGCCTTAGAAAAGCCATCAAACGCAAGTAGCTAAAGTAAATGGGGGATACGCTGAATAGCGTTGTCGTCTAGAATTATTTATCTTGCCTTCAGGTAGCCAGTCTATATATCTGCATCTAAAAGTTGTATTTTTCATTCTTGTTGCATCAGTGGCTTTTTCGAACAGCCTTGTGACATTGTTCGAAAAGTGGTTTGAGTACGGGACGTATTATGCACATGGGCCGTTTGCAGTCCTGGTGTTTTTATGGGTTTTTAGAAAGCGCCTTCAACTACATCCACCAGAACCGGAAAAGACATCGTATGCAGTCGGTGCGGGGTTGGCTGGCATTGCGATGTTGCTCAACCTGTTCGGCTTGAAGTATGGTATTAACTTTTGTCAGACGTCTTCGGTGTATATCTTCTTTGTGGCCAACTGTTGGTTCTTCTTTGGAAGACAGGCGTTAATTAAAAATTGGGATCTTTTTTTGTACCTATTGTTGGCTGTACCCCTGCCCTATATTTGGCTATCATCTATTACGTTCAAGCTAAAATTGCTCTCTTCCTATTTGGCGGGGGGCGTGTTGTCGCTGGTTTACCCATCAACTGTTCGGTATGGCAATATTTTAGAACTAGAGGGTCAAACAATTGCAGTGACGCCTGCTTGCAGTGGGCTGCAGAATATTCTGGCAATGTTCTTTTTGGTCTTTTTGCTCGCCTTTTTTCAAAGGAAGCGCCACATCGCACTGATCGATTTTGCGGTTGCGCTACCTGCTGCGATTTTGGCTAATGTGATTCGTATTGTGGTTGTCTGTATTTTGGTTGTCAGTGGATATCGACAGTTTGCCCTTATCGACTGGCACGAAGAGATAGGCGTGGCCGCCTTCTTTTTGGTCTTTTTTCTCATTACGTTGTTCAATGAAATTTCATTAAAAAAATATAAGACAGAAACAAAGTTTCCAATTTATGCTTTTTTAACCAGAAGAACGCGGTATGTGGTGCACTATATACTTGCACTACTGGTTATCATGGGTGTTGCGTTCTTTGTCTCCCGTCCCTCAACAGGTACAACACCTGCGCCCCAAGTGCTGGTTACAAAACATATTCCCGCTGATATCGGCGGCTGGACTTCAGAGGACGAGGTCTTAGAATCGTATTATTACCGGGTTCTCGGAACAAGGGATTTATTGATGAGAGCCTATTTCGAGAAAGACGTGGGTGCAGCGGAAAAGGTGTACCTGTACGTCATTCACACAATGGACAAAGTGAAGGTTGTGCATCCACCGGAATTGTGTATCGAGGGAGAAGGGTACAACTTGCTGAAGAAAGCCGATACCACGATTCTTGGGGATTCGCTGAACATTCCCGCGCGAAGATTGTTGTTCCAAAGGGGAAAAAAGGCACTTCTCGTCTATTACTGGTATCGCTTGGAGGGGAGAAATACACTTGATGTGTTTGCGCCATCACTCCTGTCCATGCCGGGGGTTAAATCAGCTGCAGCTGGCTCCAGCATGATCCGGCTGTCCATTCCTGGCGAATTGAAAAATATTGAAGAAAAAGAAAAGATACTACTGCGATTCGCTAAGGACGCTCTGCCCGCCATCCTGGATAGCGGGATATAGCATCCGTCTACGTTTCAACTGAAGGCGATTTCATACACACGAGCCGCCTCCGCAGTCGTCTGTGCACAACCAATCCGATTCCCAGCAAGTACAATCGCTCGCCACGCACTCCTCGTCTGTGCACTGCTGCCCTTGGGGGCAACCCAGTCGCCAGCACCCCATGGGCGGCTGCCAAGAGCAGCCTGACGCACGACATATATTTCCATAGCAGCAGCTCGGATCCCCCTCCGGGCACCAGTCCCAGCAAAACCTTCCCGCATAGCACGTTTCATCCGCTTGGCAGTCCTCATCTGATACGCAGTCATTCAGCGGGGCACAGGCACAAGCAAGGCATTCATTGCGGCGGTAGAATTCCCAGTCTTTTTCACAGGCAAGATCGCAGACGGTCCCGCTGTTGTCGCACGGGACACATTGACCCTGCACGCACCACTGCTCCCCTGGGGTGCATTGGGCATCTGTTTGGCAGCTCAGATCAGTATCCGCATCTGAATCAGAATCCACATCTGTATCGCTATTTGCTTCGTCGTCTGTGTCCTCATTGTCGCATTGCGCGGTGACCATGAGCAACATCAGGCCAAGACACGCGAACCATAAGCAGCGGAACAATTTTCTGTTTTTCATCGGCAATATCCCTTTTTTTCATGGATTTGTCTTTTGCGTTGTTTCCTATCAATCGTATCGCTTCTGAACGCGGAGCGCAAAGAGTATCATGGGATAAAGAGTACGGTCATTCCCGCGTAGGCGGGAATCTATAAAACCGTTTAATTTCGTCTGGTTCTGGACTCCTGCCGTCGCAGGAGTGACGTGCATTACCCCTTTTGCGATACTTTTTTTCGAGGGAATGGCGGGTCCAGGCGGAAACCCCTTGGTTGACCCAATTTAAGCTTTGCAGTAGAGACCGGCATTAGATGGGAGTGAAACGGCGCATTCATCGATCCGTAGGCCGGGCCATGCGGGATCACCGCATGATCGAAGATGGGGATCGGGTCCTGATCGCCTTTTCCGGCGGCAAGGACTCTTCAGTGCTGACCCAGGTGCTCTCGGAGAAAAGAAAAATAATTCCCATTACCTTTGAGCTTTTGGCGTGCCACCTCACGACCGACCTGGCGTCGGTTGACCCGAGACAATCTGAACAACACGACCGATTCTTCAATGCACTTGATATCGAGCTGACCCGCCGCCACGTGCCCATATTGGCGCGGCTCGATCCCAAATTTCAGATGAACTGTTTTTTTTGCGCGATGCAGCGACGTAAAACCCTTTTATCCGTTGCCAAGGCGCTCAACTGCACCAAGATTGCCTTTGGTCATCACCTGGACGACATTATCGAAACCCTGCTGATGAACATGTTTTACAACGGCAAAATCGCCACCATGCCGATCCGACTCGAGCTCGATAATCACGATGTCACTATTGTTCGACCGCTCGGTCTGACAAAGGAGCGGGATATATCCACCTATGCCGCGCAGCTGGGCCTCATTGACGATAGCCCGCCCTGCCCGTATGGGGAGTCTGGCAGGCGCGCCCGGGTCAAGAGGTTGATCACCGAGCTGGCCCGCGAAGACCCGCGCATTCGGGACAACCTCTCGGCTGCCCTGGGTCGCGTAAAACTAGATTACTTAAAAGAAAAACTGCGGGAAACAGGCGATACGACCATCTGATCTATCTCGGATTGTGTGTTAGCATTACAGAGATATGAATCGCCGCATCTTCACCACGCGATTGTCGGCATTTTTAGGTTGCTTGGCAGGGATCGCGCAGATCTCAGCCTGTGGGCCCAACAGCCCACATCCCGTGTATACGCCCTCACCCCAGGAATTGGCGTGGGAGCAGTGCCACAGGGCAGAGGTGGATGATCGGGGAGACGCGGCGGTCCAGTGCTATGCCGAACTTTGCGACCAAGACCCGACCTATCAAAGGGCGTGCTACGATCTTTCCAGAGCGCTCTTTGATATGAACAAGACAGAACGCGCGCGCCAAGCAGCTATTGGATTTGTCGTTCGTTTTGGTCAGCATGCATTAGCGCCGGCTGCGGTCAAGCGGGTTCGTAGGAGTTTCTCTAGCACAGAGGCCTATGCCTCGGGTATTGTCGCGTTTCGTGCGTTGGCTGCAAAGACGTCTGGTCGAGATGTGCACGACACCGTATTGTTTGAGCTGGCAAAACTCCTTAGAGACGCGGGAAAAACAGAGGCTGAAATAATGCCCCTGCAGCAGCTGGTCACAACATACGATCGCTGGGAGAGCCAACTTTGGGATGACGCGATGTGGCGCCTCATCCAAATCTACAAAGCATCGGGCAATGCACTGGAAGAGGAACAGCACATTGAGGCACTGCTCGCTACTCGGGAGTCCTCCTGGGCGATTGGCAGTTACAATTCTCCATTCCACGATGATGCCCTATTGCGGCTGGGATACATCTATTTTGAACGAGGCAGCCACGATCGGGCCAAGGCGTGCTTTGAGGAGCTTGCAGCACAAGAGACAAGCCGGCTGTCTGACGACGCCCTCCTTGGCCTGGCCCGGGTTGAACGGGCAGGGGGTCGCAAGGAAGCGGCGTGCCGCCTGCTCCAGCGCATCGCCTCCATGACCGCAGCCAGCGAGCGGCGACGAGCAGCCGATATGCGCGCGGCAATGGGCTGTTCCTAACGAGCGTGTGTTTCTATTGAGCTGATTGTTGATCCATCAAGCGCAACAAGGCAAAGATACGAACAGAGATACGAACCTGGGAGAAGATGAGATGTCCAAGCTAACTGAATCGCCGTGCTGGAGAGCACTGGCAGATCACCATCGGCAGATAGAAAAGGTCGAGATGCGCGACCTGTTCGATCGGGATCGCGGCAGGTTCGAGCGATTTTCACTGCTGTTTCACGACCTGCTGTTTGACTACTCGAAACACCGCGTTGACGAAACAACAATGGCGCTGCTCACAGAACTCGCGAGACAACAGAGACTCGAATACTGGATGGAGCAGATGTTTTCCGGGGCCCAGATCAACGCGACCGAGGGTAGGGCTGTGCTCCACATCGCGCTTCGAAACCGATCGAACCGTCCGATCCGCGTTGATGGTCGTGATGTGATGCCCGAGGTAAACCAGGTGTTGTCAAAGATGCGCGCGTTGAGCCATGCGGTGCGCAGCGGCACATGGATCGGCCATACGGGCAAGCCCATAACAGATGTCGTAAATATCGGTATTGGCGGATCAGATCTGGGCCCGGCAATGGTCACCGAAGCGCTACGGCCTTACTGGAAGTCTGGCTTGACCCCCCATTTTGTGTCCAATGTGGACGGCACGCATCTGGCCGAGACGTTAAAAAAGGTCAACCCCGAAACCACCCTTTTTACCGTGGCCTCTAAGACCTTCACCACCCAAGAGACCCTGACCAATGCCAGGTCCGCGCGCCAGTGGCTGGTCCAGGCCTTAGGGGACGAAGGCGCTGTGGCCAAGCACTTTGTCGCCATGTCCACCAATGCCGAGGAGGTTGCCCGGTTTGGTATCGATACGGATAACATGTTCGAGTTCTGGGATTGGGTTGGCGGGCGCTACTCCCTCTGGTCGGCCATTGGATTGCCCGTTGCCCTGGTCATCGGCATGGATCAGTTCGAGGCGCTGCTGCTGGGAGCACACGACGTGGACGAGCACTTCAGGACCGCGCCTCTGGAAAAAAACATCCCGGTCATCATGGGGCTTTTGGGCATCTGGTACAATAACTTCTTTGGCGCTGAGACCCATGCCATCCTGCCGTACGACCAGTACCTGCACCGGTTTGCCGCCTACTTCCAGCAGGGGGACATGGAGAGCAACGGGAAGGGGGTGGATCGGGATGGCGATCGGATTCTGGACTACACTACCGGTCCGGTGATCTGGGGCGAACCTGGCACAAACGGCCAGCACGCGTTTTACCAACTGATCCACCAGGGCACCCGGTTGATTCCAGCTGATTTCATCGCGCCAATAAAAAGCCATCACTCCCTGGGTCGGCATCACGAGATCCTGCTGGCCAATTTTTTTGCACAGACCGAGGCCCTCATGCTGGGCAAGACCGAGGCTCAGGCAGGGGCAGCGCTGGAGGCAGCTAACCTTGACAAAGACACGATCGAGCGCCTACTGCCCCACAAGGTCTTTACTGGCAACAGGCCCACGAGCTCGTTTATGTTCCAGAAGCTAACCCCGCGCACCCTGGGTCGGCTCATCGCCCTTTACGAGCACAAGATTTTTGTCCAGGGCATCATCTGGAACATCCATAGCTTTGACCAATGGGGGGTCGAGTTGGGCAAGCAGCTGGCCGGAGCGATCCTGGCCGAACTCGATGGAGATGGGCACGTGACGTCCCACGACAGCTCGACCAATGGCCTGATCAACCACTACAAGCGCAACCGCTAGGGGATGCTTATATATAATGTATTGATATCATTAAAAGAGGGCCTATTGGTCATAGACCAATGCTGGAAAAGGCAGGGCATGGATGTGAATAAATGGGTGTATCGCTGAATAAGGCTGCGTTGCTGGGTTGCTTGGTGCTAGGGGCCTGTCTTTCCCACAGGGCTGTGGCCAGTGATAAGCATGTGAGTGGGATCGGGTTTTCAGTCCTTCCTGGCGATGCCCGGGTTATCTCCCATGCCCTTTCAGCGTCTCGGGATACAGGCCTTCTCGCATACCAGGTATTGCCCAGGGTCGTGTTGAGTACAGGCGGGGATGTTGCGTTTTTCGGGATCCGTGGACCCAGCTACGAGGTTCGGGCAGGTATGTTTGGATTGATAGAGGTGCAGACCCGGGATCCTGATCCATTAAACTTCATGACAGTACCGCGGGGACCTTACCTCTGGCGCGGGCTGCTCGGATACTCAGTGGCACTGTCCCTCGACGCCCTGGCCGAGCAGATGTTGGGACATCAAGGCGCGTTCGAGGTAGCCCTGTCCTTTCGACACGAGAGCGAGCACTATACCGGGTCAGCAGTGGATATTGGCGAGGCGTTTGAAGGCGTGCCAAATATCGGCGATTTTGTCATGCCAGACGTGGCGCTTCGCAAGGTCCTGGGCTGCGTGGACGTCGAGATGCGGGTGCAGGGAAAGCTGTTCCTGCCCCATCAAGCCTATTTGTTCGGTCCAGGTGTGGACCTGATATTTCGCTGGCACGCCCTTCCATGGGTGCATCCCATATGGTCTGTTTTTGGAGAGTATCTGTTTGTGAGAGATGATGTACAAATCTCAAATAGTATAGAAATTCCGGACAATTACATCGTGCGTAGCATTGCGGGACTCCTCTTTCCAGGGCGCGCGGGCGACCTTCAGCTGGTCATGACCGCAAGTGTGGGAAACGACAAAGGCCTGCTCGCTTTTGAAGAGGAAATTCGCATTGGTTGGGCCATTCGTATTGGGCTGTTCAAGTCATCTCCGGGGCTGGAATAGAGCGTCTGGGAGCCAACGATCGAGCGTCCACCGGGGGAGGGCCGGGGAGGGGGCCGAAGATGAGGTGGTTCAAATAGGGGGTGTGGGGTAGCAATTTTTGAGATGGCAACTCGTTGGACTGGCGATTTTTTCAACCGTTGTTATTCTAGGTATCACACTATTGGCAGCATCTAACAAGGAGCAAGAAATGGATATTAATGTTGAAGAGCTGATGTCGAAGGGGATCGATTTGACCGCCACCTGGGGACTGCGCGTGGTGGGCGTGCTGGTGGTCTTGTTTCTCGCGTGGGTTATTGCGGGCTGGGCCAGTCGGGCAGCGCTCAAGCGGTTTCAAAAGAGTTCATTCGACGAGACCCTGGGCCGCTTCTTTTCGAATTTGATTCGGTATGCGATCCTAGCGGCCACGATTATCGGCGTCCTAGGTGTCTTTGGCCTCGAGACCACCAGTTTTGCCGCGGTCATCGGTGCGGCTGGTCTTGCCATTGGCCTGGCTTTTCAAGGGACCTTGGGAAACTTTGCTGCGGGCGTGATGCTGCTGGTATTCCGTCCGTTCAAGGTAGGCGATGTGGTGAACACCGCAGGCCAGCTGGGCATTGTGAAGGCGATCGACCTTTTTACGACAGACCTCGCCACGCTGGACAACCGGCATATCATCATTCCGAATAGCGCTATTTTTGGATCGACCATTGAAAATATCACCCACTATCCCACGCGCCGGGTGGATGTATCCGTAGGCACCGCCTATGGCGCAGACGTGGAAGCCACGCGAAAGGTGCTTGAGACTGTGCCGCCCAAGGTATCCAAGGGACTTAAAGACCCGGCCCCGCAGATCTTTCTCGCCAGCTTGGGCGCGTCTTCGGTTGATTGGCAGATCAGGATTTGGTGCAATACCAGTGACTATTGGGACGTGTATCAACAGGCGATCGAATTGGCCAAAAAAGCACTTGAAGCATCAAACATCGCCATTCCGTTCCCTCAAGTGGACGTGCATTTCGATGATCCAGCCCTGCAGGTACTCTCTGGACAAAAGACTGGGTAAGGAAGCGCCGATTGACCCGATTGGGTAGCCCCCACCCCCATTGGCGTTAACCAAGGAATGTTGCGTATTTCTCCCCCTTTGACAAAGGGGGCCGGGGGGATTTTCGTCTCAGGATGTCTGGTTTCTTCGATTGGAAATCCCCCTCGAAATCCCCCTAACCCCCTTCGTCGAAGGGGGAATCTCAATACGCCAATCCGTTTGTTTTGGTTAACGCGTATGGCCCCCCACCCCGTCCCTCCCTTTGGTATTCGCACTTTTCGGCCCCCACCCCGTCCCTCTCATGGTAGCCCCCACCCTGGCCCTCCCCCGGTGGACAATTTGACGCTGGGGGAGGGTGAGGGACAATTTTTATGAATCGAAAGCCCGGCAATGATTTTCTTCTCAACCGAGTCAAAAGCAACTGCTCGGCATTTGTGCTGTATTCCGCTTCCCCCTCCCCCAACGTCCAAACGTCCACCGGGGGAGGGCCGGGGTGGGGGCTACCATGAGAGGGCCAAGGATGGGGCAAAGATGAAACCCAATACCTGCACTGTTCTATCAGTAGTGTATAATTTCAAAGTAATGGTTTTTTGACGCATTCGTGTTTCTTATCTAGGAGTGCATAGATATGCCGAATAAAACGTTGGTATTGGCAACTGGGTGGGGGCTTATGGTTTTCTTTTGGGGATGCTCATCGGATACGGACGCCGGCAATACAGACGTGGATTATACGGAAATCACAGATGATATGCCCGTCCCAGGCAATCCCGATGGCGATTGTCCAGTCCCTGACGAGGCCATTGCGGCAGATGCAAGTACGACTGACCGGGTGATCGGCGACGGCACACCAGAGAGTTGCACCAGCCAGGCGGTTGTAGAGGCCATTGCCCAGGGCGGGGTTATCGGGTTTGATTGCGGTCCAGATCCAGTGACCATCGTCATGGAGGAGACCGCGAAAATCTTTAACGATACAGGGCCGGAGATTGTGATCGACGGCGGCGGTAAGGTCACCCTGAGCGGTGGGGATGTCAGGCGAATCCTGTACATGAACACGTGTGACCCAGACCAGGTGTGGACAACGGATCACTGTGACAATCAGGATCATCCCCGGCTGACAGTGCAGAACCTCACCTTTGTGGATGCGAACTCAAAGGGCGAAACCGAATACGACGGTGGCGGCGCCATTTGGGTGCGGGGCGGTCGGTTCAAGGTGATCAACTGTAGGTTTTTCAATAACGTCTGTGCAGATACCGGGCCTGACGTGGGCGGGGCAGGCATTCGGGTGTTTAGCCAGTACGATGATGCGCCGGTATACGTGGTCCACAGCACGTTTGGCGGACGGGACGACTTGGGCAACGTCTGCGCCAACGGAGGTGGTATCAGCTCCATCGGCGTGTCGTGGACCGTGTTAAACAGCGTATTTACCCACAACAAGGCCATTGGCAACGGGGGCAACCCAGCTGATCAGGGCACGCCAGGCGGCGGCAGCGGAGGCGCCATTTACAACGACGGCGGCACCATGACCCTATCGGTGTGTGGGACGCGCATCGAGCACAACGAAGCCAATATCCACGGGCCAGCGATCTTTTTTGTCAGCAATAACCACGACGGCACCATCCGCATTGAGGAGTCCATTATTCGCAACAATATCAATCACAGCAACCACCCCTGGGAAATCCTACCGGGCATCTCCGGGCACGATGATACCGTCCTGATCGTAGACGAGGACTCCATAATCGAGTAGGGGCGGTTCGAGAACCGCCCGAGATCGCAAACCACCCAGGACCGAGACCCGTTGAAGAATAAGAGATAGAAAACGACGTAGGGGCGGTTCGAGAACCGCCCGAGATCGCAAACCACCCAGGACCGAGACCCGTTGAAGAATAAGAGATAGAAAAC